>Ga0214917_10000750_pt1 | contig 42341 bp, 34 predicted proteins | sample LL_1208_BB_MetaG_FD_177983 | JGI IMG/M metagenome (GOLD analysis project Ga0214917, IMG submission 177983) | Freshwater microbial communities from Lake Lanier, Atlanta, Georgia, United States - LL_1208_BB | ecosystem: Environmental > Aquatic > Freshwater > Lake | place: USA: Georgia | collected... | reverse complement strand
GGCGTGATTGGCGGGGTGACCTGCCCCATGGATGACGACAGTTTCTATCACCAGGGCAGCCCTGGCAAGGGATCGCCCCTGTCAGCTTGCCGAGGCGGAGCCGGGGTCGACCCTCGGGGTGCCGTGTGCCGCCGGGGCGACCGTGAACCTCCGCCCGCACCTCGAGCGGATCATCTCCAAGGCCGGGCGCACGCCCTGGCCGCGGCTCCTCCAGAACCTCCGGGCCTCCTGCGAAACCGACTGGGTGGAACAGTCCCCGGCCCACGTCGTCGCCCCGTGGCTCGGACACTCGCCGAAGGTCGCGGCCCAGCACTACCTCATGTCCCGCGAGCACCACTTCGAGCACGTGGTAAACGGCGGCGCGGCGACCGCGGCAACGAGCGCGGAAACGGCGGCCCAGGGGCCGCCGCCGTGCGACGCAGATTGCAGCGCACTTGCGACGCATTTTGCGACGCAGCAGGGGTCCGCGCCGGACAGCGCGCCCTCGCACGAAACGACAGAACCCGCTGCCACCACTCGGGTTGCAGCGGGTTCTTCGGAAGTTACGCCAGTTACCAGAACCGGCAAAATGGCGGGGGTAGGATTCGAACCTACGACCTCGAGGTTATGAGCCTCGCGAGCTACCGGGCTGCTCCACCCCGCGTCATGTACGGTGGGCGTCCGACCGATCGAGGAGGTGCACTCCCTCGTTCGCGTCGACTCCTCAATAATAGCTCTGAAGGGCGACGAAGAGAAGCGTGGTGCGGTGCCGGCCGCAAAAACAGGTTTTTCGGGAGTAGGATCGGTTTTCGGGAGTGTCATCACGGATGAAGCCGTCTCCGCCTCCGCCGGTGCCGCCGCATGGCCAGGCCGGTTTGCCGCCGGGCGGCCCGACGACGCTGGTTGGCGGCTTGCCGTGGCAGCCGCAGCCGGCCCCGCATCCGCCCGCGGAGGAGGAGCCGCCTCCGCCGTTCGCCGTGCCGATCGCGGTCGATCGGCAGCCCAGGCGACCGGGAACTTTGGCGATCACCGGTGCCGATGGCCGCAGGCACTGGCTCTCGAACTACCTCCGCGACGATGACGTGGCGGTGCTCCTCGGCTGGAAGGAGAACGCCTGGCGGCGGCTCGAGACATGGGCACGCGAAAGCCCGGCGCTCGCCGTGAGTCTCGCAGCCCATCTCGTCGTGCTCTTGGCCCTGGCCCTGTTCATCGTGCGTGCGGAACGTGACGACACGATCGCGCTCGACATGACCTTCGGTCCACTGAGCGAGGTCGAGGCGCCGAAGCAGGGAGAGGATCTGGCTCCGGTGACGATCGAGGAGCCGAAGCCCGACGAGGTGAAGACGAAAGAGCCTGTCGCGGAGGCTCCGAAGCCGGAGCCGCCGCCTCCCGCGCCCGTCGTCGATGCCCCCGGCGCCGAGCCGGCAGAGGCGTCATCTGACGTGGCCGCGATCACGACGCTACTCGACGGCCGGACCGAGGCCAGCCGGGACAAGCTCGTGAAGGCGTTCGGCGGCAGCGACGAGACCCAGTCGGCCGTGGCCCGGGCGCTCGGCTGGCTGGCCCGTCACCAGGACAAGAAAACCGGGCTCTGGAGCCTGCAGGGACCGTATCTTGACGGCGGCTCGCAGGAGAACCAACTGGCCGCGACCGCGATGGCGCTGCTGGCGTTCCAGGGCGCCGGCCATACGACGACGGAGGGGAAGTTTCGCGACGTCGTGACGCGTGGCTGGAACGCGTTGCTCACGCGGCAACTTCCGGAGGGCCGCTTCGACATCGAGCCGATGCCGAGCCAGCACGGTCTGTATTCGCATGCCCAGGCCACGATCGCGATCTGCGAACTGTACGGGATGACGAAGGACGCGGCCTTTCTCGGGCCGGCCGGGCGGGCGCTGGCGTTCGCGGCCCGCGCCCAGGGGCCGAACGGCGGCTGGCGGTACGAGCCCGGCAGACCGGGCGACATGTCGGTGACCGGCTGGTACATGATGGCGTTCATGAGCGCCGAGATGGCCGGCATCGATTTTCCGACGGAGACGCTCGCGGGCATCAATCGTTTTCTCGACACCGTGGCCGTCGATGGCGGCAAGCGGTATGGCTACCGCTTCGAGAAAGTGACGGGCACGGTCGATGACGACGATCGCAAGGCGGTCAATCGGCGGGCGGGGCCCGTGACGGCGGCCGTGTCGGCCGAAGGCCTGCTCGCAAGGCAGTATCTCGGCTGGAAGCGGGACGACCCGCGGCTCGTGGCCGGCGTGGAGTTTCTCCTGGAGGCGAACAGGGTCGATTTCGCCGCCGAGAAGGATGTCTATGCCTGGTACTACATCACGCAGGTGGTGCATCACCTCGGTGGCGAGCCCTGGGAGCGGTGGAATGCCGTGATGCGGGAGGTGCTGCCGGCGGCCCAGGCGAAGGGGGGCGGCGAGGCGGGGTCGTGGGATCCGGCACTCGACAAATGGGGGCCGTGGGGCGGGCGGCTGTTCACGACGTGCTTCTGCACGTACATGCTCGAGGTCTATTACCGGCACCTGCCGATCTACGCTGCCGTGAAGTGAAAGGGCTGCCGTGAAGTGAAGGGGCTGCCGTCGAGTGAAGGGGCGATTCCCCGGGCTGTCATGAATCGGCGGCCCACTGGCGGATCGCCTCGTAGGCGACGATCGCGGCGCAGTTGGAGAGGTTGAGGCTCCGCACCTGTGGCCGTGACGGGATCGTGAGCAGCCGGTCGGCGAGCGGCGTCGTGAGCGACCGCGGCAGCCCGGTCGATTCCCGGCCAAACACGAGCACGTCGCCCTGGCGGTATCTCACCGCCGTGTACGGCCGCACGGCCCGGGCGGAGAAGAGCCACATCTCGCCGGCGCCGGATTCCCGCAGCCGCGTCTGCAGGTGGTCCCACGAGTCGGCCACCTCCCACTCCAGTTCGTCCCAGTAGTCGAGGCCCGCCCGCCGCAGGTGGTAGTCGTCCACGGCGAACCCCAGCGGCTTGACGAGCCACATCTTGGCGGCGATGGCCACGCACGTGCGGCCGATGTTGCCGGCGTTGGGGGGAATCTCGGGTTCGTGGAGAACGACATGAAGGACGGGGTCGTAGCGCATAGGCGTTCGCCGGCCGAGGCAGGTCTGCTATTGTTTGGGAATGGAAACGCCGACCAAAAAGGCCGGCGGACAGAGTTTCTCCTGAGGAGCGGACGTGGTCGAGTTGAAGCGAAATCCGACGCGGGCGGTGCAGATCGGCCGGATCACGATCGGGGCGGGCCACCCGATCGCCCCCCAGAGCATGACGGCCACCCACACGCAGGATGTGGAGGCCACGCTGGCCCAGGTGAACGACCTGCATGCGGCCGGCGCGGGCGTGGTGCGGATCGCCGTGGACTCGAAGAAGGACGCCGCGGCGCTGCCTGCCATTCGGGCCGGCACCGCGGCCAACCTGGCGATCGACCTCCAGGAGAACTACCGCCTGGCCGTGGAGGTCGCGCCACACGTGGACAAACTGCGGTACAACCCCGGCCATCTGTATCACCACGAGCCGACCAAGCCGTGGCAGGAGAAGGTAAAGTTCATCGCCGACGTGGCCGCGGCCAACGACTGCGCCCTGCGGGTGGGGGTGAACTGCGGCAGCGTCGATCCGGCCAAGAAGGAGCAGTTCGCCGAGGACGACTCGATCGGCCCGATGCTCGCAAGCGCCTGCGAGCACTGCGAGCTGCTCGACTCGCTGGGGTTCACCCGCTACGTCGTCTCGCTCAAGGATTCCGACCCGCAAAAGGTGATCGAGGTGAACCGCCGGTTCGCCGAGGTGCGGCCCGACGTGCCGATCCACCTCGGCGTGACCGAGGCCGGCATGCCGCCGGATGGCATCATCAAGACGCGGATCGCCTTCGAGCAGCTCATCAGCCGCGGCATCGGCGACACCGTCCGCGTGTCGCTCACCGTGCCCAACGCCGACAAACCGCAGGAGATCGCGGCCGCGAACGCGATCCTCGCCGACATCGCGGCCGGCCGCGTGCGGAGCGTGGTCGATTACGGCCTCACGTCGCTCAACATCATCTCCTGCCCGAGCTGCTCGCGGGTGGAGAACGAGGCCTTCATCGAGCTGGCCAAACAGGTGAAGGAGATGACGGCCTACGCCAGCGACCACAAGATCACGATCGCGGTGATGGGCTGCCGGGTGAACGGTCCGGGCGAGACCGACGACGCCGATCTCGGCCTGTGGTGCGGCCCCACGCACGTCAATCTCAAACGGCGGAGCAGGGAGCTCGGCGCGTTTCCCTACGACGAGATCCTGCCGAAGCTGCGGGCCGAACTCGACACGATCATCGCGGAGCGGTCGTGACGACACCGCTGCAGATCATCGACGCGGCCGGTGGCACGTGCGGTGCCGGCACGACGGTCATGCCGGCGGTGCTGCCGGTCGATCCGGCCACCTGCCGCGGCACGTTCGCGATGGTGAGCCTCGGCTGTCCGAAGAACCTCGTCGACAGCGAGCGGATGCTGGGGCTCCTGCGGGAGGACGGCTGGCAGCTGGTGCCCGATCCGCAGGGCTCGGACCTCGTGGTCGTGAACACCTGCGCCTTCATCGACGCCTCGCGGGCCGAGTCGTACGCCGCGATCAACGAGATGCTCGACCTCAAGGCGGCGGGTGCCACGCGGGGCGTGATCGTGGCCGGCTGCCTCGCCGAGCGGCAGAAGGAGGCCCTGCTCGACGAACTGCCGGGAGTCGACGCCGTGATCGGCGTCTTCTCCCGCGACGAGATCGCCCGCACCGCCGAGCGGCTCATCGGCCGGCTCGGCGAGCAGCGGAGCGTGTTTCGGCCGGCGCCGGCCCGGGCCCTCGACGACTCGGGCCGGATGCGGGTCACGCCGCGGCACATGGCCTATCTCAAGATCTCCGAGGGATGCGACCGGACGTGCACGTTCTGCGCGATCCCGAAGATGCGCGGCAGGCATGCCACGAAGCCGATCGAGGAGGTCGTCCGCGAGGCCCGCGAACTGGCCGCCGACGGCGTGAAGGAACTGGTGATCGTTGCCCAGGACACGACGTATTACGGCATGGATCTCTACGGCGAGCCGCGGCTCGTGGAGTTGCTCGAGGCCGTGGAGCAGGTGGAGGGGATCGAATGGATCCGCCTCATGTATCTGTATCCGCTCCACTTCACCGATCGGCTCGTCGATCACATCGCCGCCAGCACCAAGATCGTGCCCTATCTCGACATGCCCTTGCAGCACGCCAGCGACGCCGTGCTGAAGCGAATGCAGCGGCGGGTGAACCGGGCCGCGACCGAAGAGCTGCTCGGCAAGCTGCGGAGCCGGATTCCGAACCTTGTCCTCCGCACGACGTTCATCACGGGCTTTCCCGGCGAGACGCGGGGGCAGTTCGAGGAGTTGGTGGACTTCGTGCGGCAGTGGAGGTTCGAGCGGGTGGGCGTGTTCACCTATTCGCTCGAGCCCGATACGCCCGCCGCCCGGCTCGACGGCCACATGCCCGACGAGGAGAAGCAGGCCCGCCGCGACGAGCTGATGCGGGTGCAGCAGCGGATCGCCCACGAGCATGCCCAGCGGCAGGTGGGCCGCGTGCAGCCCGTGATCATCGACCGCCAGAGCGAGGAGCGGGAGGACGTCTGGATCGGCCGCACGGCTGCCGACGCGCCCGACATCGACTGCGTCGTCTATGTCACGGCCCCCGGTACAGTGGCCGCAACGCCGCTGACGGGGCGGATCATCCCCGTGGAAATCGTGGCGGCGAGTGGCTACGACCTGGCGGGTGTGCCGGTGGAGGGCTGATGGCCTCTGACCGCGTGTTCACCGTGCCGAATCTCTTGTCGCTCGCCCGGCTCGTGCTGGCGATCGTGCTGTTCGTGGTGATGGAGCGCGGGGCGTGGGGGCTCGCCACAGGGCTGTTCGTGGTCGCGGCCTCGACCGACTGGGTGGATGGCTGGTATGCCCGACGGTTCGGGCAGGTGAGCCGGCTGGGGCGGATTTTTGATCCGCTGGTGGACAAGGTGATCGTCTGCGGGGCGTATGTCCTGCTCGCGGAGCGGGGCGAGGCGGCGGCGATCGCGCCGTGGATGGCCGTCGTCGTGATCGTGCGGGAGCTCGTCGTCACCGCGGTGCGGTCCGAGATGGAGCGGCTCGGCGAGGACTTTTCGGCGGGGCCGGCGGGCAAACTGAAGATGGTGCTGCAATGCCTGGCCATCGGGCTGGAGTTGGCGGCGCGGGCCTGGCCCGCACTGTCGCTCGGCGGGATCGCCTTGCGTCCCGCGGCGGGCGTCGTCGCCTGGGCGGCCATCGTGGCGACGGTCTGGTCGGGCCTGGAGTATCTGCTGCGATGCAGGGTGCTCATCCGGAGTCGGTGACGGCCGGCGAGTGGCTCGAGCCCGGGCCGCTCGCGCTCGCGGCCGGAGCCGTGGCTGCGAGTGCATGGGTGGCGACGCTCGTCTGGGCCCGCTGGCGGCGCGGCGAGCGGCTCGTGGCCTGGCGGCCTCACGACCCGGTACCCTGGACCGGAGCCGACGTGGCGACGGTGCTGCTCGCGTATCTGCTCGCGGCCGGCCTCGGGCAGGAGCTCGTCGGTGAGCCGGCCTCGATCGTGCGGCGGCTGGCCGTCAACTCGGGGGCGCTGGCCGCAGCGGTCGCATTCGGCGTGGCCGCGCTGCGGGCCCGTGGCGCCACCTGGGACGCGGTCGGCTTCCGCGGCCGCTGGCCCGATGACTTCCGGCTCGCCGCAGCGGCGCTCGGCCTGCTCGTGGCGCCGCTCTTGGGGCTCGCCGGCCTGCTCGACCGGCTCGTGCCCTACCGGCATCCGCTCGTCGACCTGCTCGCGGAGCGGCGAGACCCGATCGCGTTGGCCGTGGTCATCGGATCAGCCGTCGTCGCGGCCCCGGTAGCCGAGGAGTTTTTCTTTCGCAGGGTGCTCCAGGGCTGGCTCGAACGGCGGCTGCCCGACGGCGGCTGGACGGCCGTCGTGCTCTCCGCGACCGTCTTCGCCCTCGCCCACCAGGGGCAGGGGCTGGCCTACGTGCCGCTGTTCCCGTTTGGACTCGTGCTCGGCGCGATCGCCCGGCAGACGGGGTCGATCGCGGCCTGCATCCTCGTGCACGCGCTCTTCAACGCCATCAGTGTCGGGATCCTGCTCGCGACCTGAGTTCGACTTTTGCAGTTTTGTGGAGGCATGGGAAGTCTCCCGTCGCGTAGGTCGGGGCTGCCCACGCCCCGGGAGCCGGACGCTCGCTATGGGCATCCTGCCAATCCCGTTCGGCACGGGATGTGCGCACCTGAGGGCAGGTCATTCAGGCAAGCTGAGGCGAGTTGCGCGCTGGCCAGCGGGGCGTTATCGTGCCTGCCATGGCCGGGCGCACGAAGCGTGAGATCCGTGATCAGGATGTGCAGGGTCTGAAGTGCCTGCGGAAGATCCGTCCGCTGCTGCGCGGTCAGGGGCCTATGAGTCTCGGCCGATCAAGAGAAGGGAGGCCAGGGGTTGCCCCGACCATTGAGCCGGCGTATCTGACCAGCGGAGCCATGGATCGCGGAGCGCAGGCAGATCCGAGTGAGTGGAGGCCTGGAGGGCCGTAACGAACGTCCGGCGAGATGGTAGGGGGCAACCCCTGGCCGCGTTGGGCGCGCTGAGGCATGACAGGCTGAAGCCCTTCCTGTTTCAGACGGCAAGGGCCGTGCCGAACAGGATTGGCATCCTGCCCTTCGCTCACTCGATGCCGGCCGCGCTCCCGGCATCCTGACTTCGCCGACCAATCCGCTTCGCGGATCGGTGCCCGGCCAACGCCGGGTCTCAGGGCATGGGCACCCCCTCCCAAGACCACCCTGATTCGGCCAGGAAGCATGCACGCGATGTCCTGAGTTCGTCGTCGTCACGCCGCCATCGCGACTGCGTGTTCGAGTAGTCGGGCCAGCTTTCTGGAACCGCGGCCGCCTTGCGGCTCCAGCCCTGAGGCTCCTCGAAGCCGAGGCACTGCTTGCTGTCACGAAAGGTGACCTCGACGCTCCAGCGCGTCGTGTACCAACGGATGACCTGCTCTGCTGTCGCTTCATGACACGTCGAGGAGAAGGCTTCCCCGCCGCGCCCGCCTTCCAGGGCCTCGCTGGCCACGACGCGGTGCTCAGGAGCCGGTGGTACGACGAGAAGTGCTTCGTGGCCCCGGAGCCAGCCGCCACGATCATCCGCGTGACGATCCCCCGGCCCGAAAACAACGAACTGAGAGGCCGGCCGAAATTCCTCTGGTCGGGCGGGCAGGTTCTCGCGACAATCCGGCGGTCATGGATGACAAACCCAAAAAATCAAGGCGGCGGCGGACGCTGCTCACGAACGTCGGCGATTTCGCCGCCTACGCGGCCGTGCGGGTGGCCATCTGCATCGTGCAGGCGCTCCCGCGGCCGTTCTGCGAGCGCGGGGCCCGACGACTCTCCCACCTGCTCGCCAATCGGCTGCGGATTCGCCGCGAGGTGGTCCGCGACAATCTGCGGCTCGCCTTTCCCGCCTACACGGTCGAGGAGCGACGCGAGACGGCCCGGGCGATGTGGGAGCACCTGCTGCTGATGGTGGTGGAGATCGCCCACGCCAATCGCGTGATCCACAAGACCACCTGGCGGAAGCACCTCCGCATCCACGGCATGGACGACTTCGTCCGCACGCTGTGGCTCGAGCGGCCGAAGGTGATCCTCTCGGGCCACTACGGCAACTTCGAGATCGCGGCCTACCTGTTCGGCCTGTTCGGATTTCGGATCTTCTCGGTGGCCCGCGAGCTCGACAATCCGTGGCTCGACCGGTTCGTCACCGAGTTTCGGGAGTCGCGGGGGCAGGTGATCCTGCCCAAGAAGGGGAGTGCACCCGACGTGGCGCTCGTGCTCGACGAGCGGGGGGCGATCGGCCTGCTCGGGGACCAGGCGGCCGGGCCCAAGGGCTGCTGGGTGGAGTTCTTCGGCAAGCCAGCGAGCGTCCACAAGGCGATCGGCGTCTTCGCCCTCTCGGCCGAGGCGCCCGTCATGGTCTGCTCCGCCACGCGGCGGGGCGGCCTCTTCGACTACGACCTCCGGATCGACGGCACGGCCGATCCTGCGGCGGGGGGGCCGGAGACGGCGGGCATCAAGGAGCTCTCGCAGTGGTACACGTCGATCCTGGAGCGGGTCATCCGGCGGGAGCCCGCCCAGTATTGGTGGGTGCATCGTCGTTGGCGGGGCAAGCCCGGAAAGACTACAGTCAAGCGGCCGTCGCCTGACCGTCACGCGGCGGCCTGACGTTCCGTCCGCCAGCCCAGTCCGCCAGCCCAGTCCGGTCTGCCGTCGCCATGTCCGAGTGGATCGAGATCGCCACGGCGGACGAGTGCCCGCCCGGCACGAGCATCGAGCGAGTGGCCCGTGATCGCATGATCGCCGTCGCCAATGTGGACGGCCGCTGGCATGCGATCGACGGCCTCTGTCCGCATCAGGGCGGACCACTCGGCACGGGCGTGCTCTGCGGCACGGTACTGACGTGTCCGTGGCACGGCTGGCAGTTCGACGTGGTGACCGGCCGCCACACCATCTCCCCCACGATGCGGCAGGCGGTGCACGAGGTGCGCGAAGAGGCGGGGCGGCTGTACGTGCGGCTGGCGGGCGGCTGCGTGGCCGCCGGCGCGGAGCAGGCCGGATGATCGAGTTTCGCTGCTTCCGCAACGATGACCCGCCCCGGCTCGCCGAGATCTGGCGAACCGCCGACCTCGGCCCGAGCGCGATGCAGCCGATGACCGCGACGCTCTTGGAAGCGGCCGTGTTCTCCAAACCCTACTTCGACCGTCTGGGGCTGTTCGTCGCCCTCGACGACGGTCGGGCGGTCGGCTTCGCCCATGCGGCCTTCGGGCCGAATGCCGAGCGGTCGGCCCTCGACATGTCGAAGGGCACCACGCTGCTCGTGGTCGTCGTGCCGCACGCGGAGCACGACGCGATCGCGGCCGGTCTGATCGCGCGGTGCGAGGGCTATCTGGCCGGCCGCGGGGCCACGGTGATCCTCGGCGGCGGGGCGCCCGATGTCGGCGGTTTCTACCTCGGGCTCTACGGTGGCTCCGACGTGCCGGGCGTGCTCGATTCGTCGGCTGCGATGCAGGCGGCGTTTCGTGGGGCCGGGTACGAGGAGGCCGACCGCATCGCCGTGCTGCGGCGGCCGTTGGCCGGATTTCGGCCGCCGGTCAACCGGCTGCAACTCGCCATCCGTCGCTCCACGACGCTGAGTGTGGTCGATGAGCCCTCACGACGCACCTGGTGGGAGGCGGCGACGACCACCGGCCTGGCCCTGCGGCGGTACGTGCTCCGCAACCAGGCGGAGGAGCTGCTCGGTTCGGCCACCGTGTGGGACATGCAGCCGCTCGCTTCGGCCTGGGGCGTGATGGCCGCGGGGCTGATGCACGTGGACATCGAGGGCACCCGGCGGCGGCAGGGCCTCGCCAGCTATCTCGTCGCGGAGGCGATGCACGACCTCGCGAGCGAGGGCGTGTCGCTCGTGGAGACGCACGTGTCGCGGGGCCATGCGGCCGCACTGAGCCTGTTTGAAAAGCTCGGCTTCCAGGCCGTGGAGTATGGCACGGTGTTCCGGAAGCCGGAGACGGGGCTTTCCGCGTGATCGCGGTCCTCGTCAGTGGTCGAAGGCGGTCTCCGACTCGCCTGCGAGCGCTTGCACGTGGGCCTTCACGGCGGCCGTGATGTCCGCAGGCATGCCCGGTGCGTGGCGGAGCCGGATCGAGAACGGGGCGGTGGTCGCGTCGCGGCGGACGTCGGCCAGATACTCTTGCAGGAGCGCGCGGCGGTCGGGCGTGGCGAGCAGCCAGTGCACCCAGCACCAGGCCTCGGCATAGTGGTCCTGCGAGAGGTCGGCGGCCGACGTGATCGCCTCCAGCCTCTGCATGTCGGGCTGCCAGGTGCCCTCGATGAGCCGGCCGGCCAGGTGGGCCGCATGGGCCTTGTGCTCGCCCCCTTCCGCTCGCGGCAGCTCGAAGTATTCGGCGATGCCCTCGTCGAGCCACAGCGGCAGGGCCGGCACCACGGCATGCACGTAGCCGTGCGTGGTTTCGTGTCGCAGGTCTTCGGCCACGCGGTCCTGCCAGGCGGCGAACACCGAGAGCGATGTGTCGGTCTCCACGAAGAATGCCCGGCGGGCCGGGAAGCCGGGGAATCGCCGGGCCACGAACTCGTCGTAGCGGGTCGGATTCTCGAACAGGTAGAGATGCACGGGCTCGTCAGAGATGGGCAGGCCGAGCGTCTGGCTCACGTCCGCCCGCAGCGATTCGAGTTCGCGGATCAGGCGATGCTGGTGGGCCACCGGAAAGTCGGCGTGGATCACGAGCTGGCCGGCAGTGATCTCCGTGCGGCCCGGCATGTCGCCGGGCTCGAGCCAGGGCAGGGCGACCGACCGCTGCAGGGAACGCACCTGCGGCGCGAGCGGATCGACGCCCACGAAATGCACGCAGCCGGCCGCGCAGGCCATGAGTCCCGCGCAGGCTGCGCGACCAAGCAGGGGCAGGGCGGTGGTGGGGGGAGGGGGCCGCATCGCGACGGGATGCTACTGGCCCGGTCCCGCCGCTCCAAGATCAGTGCCCGGGCGATCAGAACCCGGGCGGACCGTTTTCAGCCCGCAAAGCAGGCCGGCGAGCGCTTCCATCGCGAGCGGGCGGCCGAGCACGGCCAGGGCCCCGGCGGCGAGCGCCGCGAGGCTCGTGTCGCTGCGGGGGAACGAGTCGAGGAGCACGACGGGGAGGCCGGGCTGCTGGATCGTGAGCATGCGGAGCCAGGTGAGTGTGTCGGTGTCGATGCGATCGACGTCCCACACGACGAAGTCGGCGGGCGTGTCGAGTCGCGGCCGTCCCACGCTGCGGTCGATGACGTCCGCACCGCTCGCAGCGAAGAGCGCCGCGGTGCCGTCAAGATCCACGGCGTGACGCGCGACCGCAGCCACGCGCAGGGGCTGCCCCTCATGCCGTGCCACCGCCCGCAGACGAGCCGCAGCTTCGAGCACGCGATCTTCCCGCCGGGACGCTGCCGGCAGGCCGAGCACACCGGGTCGGCCGGCGTCGAGATCCGCGAACCAGCCAGTGAGCCGGGTGGGCAGTTCGTTCCATGCCACCTCTTCGACACCCGGCAACGCCGGCCCGCTCCGGCGGCGGCCCTCGGAAAGCGGCGTGCAGACTGATACGACCGGCGCGAGCGGCCAGCACCGAGACACGGCCACGGCATCGGCCAGCGTCCAGCGGCTCGGCATGTCGCTGGCGAGCACGGCGACCGCCGGCCACGGGCCCGCGACGGGATCGACGCGGGCCGCAAGCTGGGCCGGGTGGTCGGTCTCGATCACCGTCGCGCAGGCTGCCACGCGGTCCCGAGCCCACGCGAGTTCCACGGACCGCGCCGCCCCGATCCACGCCACGTGCCGCACGACGATGGAGTCAGCCGCTGATCCGACAGTCTGCATACGGGCGATCCGCGGTTCGTTTTCGGGCACCGTAGTGGCGGCGGGGTGGTTTTGGCAAGCCAGGCAAGGTTCTGCGTGGCTCGCGACATGCTCGTGCCAAGGCGATATTGACCGACTTGGGCCCCTGCGGACAATGCCCGCCTGTCGCGTTCAAGGATGGATGCGACAGGACGATCGTGTGAGTGGCAGGAGGCCGTCATGACGCCGAAAAACGATTCCCGTGTGCCGCGCGGCCGCGGTGTGGTGCTCTCGAGAATCCTGCCTCAGACGCGATTCTTCGCCTGCGACGACATCGTGGCCCGAAGCGTCACGGACGATGCGGCCCGCTGCCGGCAGGGAGACGTGTTCGTCGCCCGCCTGACGAGCGCGGGAGACGGCCACGACGAGGTCGCCCAGGCGATCGCCCGCGGGGCCGCGGGCGTGATCGCCGATCGGATGGTGCCGACCGCCGGCACGCCCCTGGGCCTCGTGCCCGACAGCGACCGGGCCTATGCCCGGATCGCCCACGCGCTGGCCGGCGACCCGGCCCGTGAGATGCGGGTGATCGCCATCACCGGCACGAGCGGCAAGACCACCACGGCCTGGCTGACGGCCTCCGTGCTCACCGAGGCGGGGCTCCGCGTCGGAGTGCTCTCGGACATGGGATGTCTCGATGCCGATGCGACGACGCCGGAGCCGTGCGACCATGCCGACCCCCGGGCATTCGCCCAGTGGCTGGCACGGCTCGCGGAGGGGGGCTGCAGCCACGTGGTCGTGGAGGTGTCGAGCAGGATGCTCGCCGTTCAGGCGCTGGCCGGCGTCGCCTGCGACACCGTCGCGGTCACGAACATCGGCTCCGCCCATCTCGACGAGCATGGCACGGCCCGCGCGTATCGCCAGATCAAGGAGCGGATTCTCGATGCCCTCGCCGACGGGGGCTGCCTGGTGGCCGATGGCGACGGCGGACTCGACCGTCTGTTGGCACGCGCCGCACGGCTCGACCGCCACGTGACCTGCCTGACGACAGGCCTGACATCGGCCTGCGACCTGCAGGCGCGGGCGATCGAGCGAAGCCTGCACGGCCAGACGTTTTTGCTCTCGGTCGGCGGGCAGTCGCTGCCGGTCAGCGTCGATGCCCCCGTCACGTCGTTCGCCCGCAATGCGCTGACGGCGGCCGCGATCGGTCTGCGTCACGGCCTGCCGCTCGAGCGGATCGTCGCCGGACTCGAGGCCGCCGGCAGCATGGCGGGCCGCATGGAGCGGCTCGACCGCGGTCAGGACGTGCCGGTATTCATCGACGCCCCCACGAGCGGCCACGCGTTACGGTCCACGCTCCGCAGCCTCCGCGGCCTGACGCGGGGACGGCTGGCCGTGATCGCCGACGAGCGGGCCGTCGATCTCGTGGGCCGCGATGCCTTCGAGCGGGCGGTGTTTCGCTGGTGCGACGAGTCGGTGGTGGCCCCGACCACGATGATGGACGACGAGGACGTGCATCCGGGGCAGGCCGATCTGGCCGCCTACGCCGCGATCGACCGGCTCTTGTCGCGGTCGGGTGCGAAGGACTGCGTGCTCGTGATCGGTGATCCGCTGACGGCTGGGCCGGGCCCAGTGCGGCCGGTCGGAGCCGCGTCGCTGCCACGGGTCGTGGATGGCTGGCTCCAACTGGCCCACCCGCCTCGGCCCGTCGGCCGGCGGCGGGCCGCATGAGTGGCGGCGCGACAGGCCGCTCGGATGGACGCGGGACCGCAGGATTGGCCACAATCACGGGACGCGGGCCGGAGTACCGCCTGCACGTCACGTCTCCGAAAGTGTTGATTCATGAACAAGCGCGGTCAGGCAGCGACGACGTCCGGTGCGGCTCCGACGGTTGACGGCGGGGGCCGCGACGCCACGCCGTTTGACGATCTGGGCGTGGCGGTGTCGCGTCGCGAGCCGCTCGCCCATCACACCTGGCTCGGCCTCGGCGGCGAGGCGACGTTTTTTTGTGAGCCTGTCGATGTCGAGGCGCTCGCCCGCGTGGTCCGCCGCTGCCGGGAGCAGGCGATCCCGGTGAAGGTGATCGGCGGCGGGTCCAACGTGCTCGTGTCGGTCGACGGCGTCGCGGGAATGGTCGTGCGGCTCTCGGCCCCCGCCTTCTGTGGCATCGACGTCGCGGCGCCGAGCGTGCGGGCCGGGGCCGGCGCGAAGCTCGTGCATGTGGTGTCGGCGGCGGTGCAGGCCGGGCTCTCGGGACTCGAGACGCTCGTCGACGTGCCAGGCACCGTCGGGGGCGCGCTCGTCGGCAATGCCGGCGGCAGGGGGGGTGACATCGGCGCGCTCGTGGCGGACGTGACCGTGATGCTCGCCGACGGCACGGTCGAGACCCGTGATGCCTCGCGACTGGCCTTCGAGGCCCGCTGGAGCAACCTCGACGACTGCATCGTGCTCGCCTGCCGGCTCGATCTCGACGCGGAACCGGCCGAGCTGCTCACCAAGCGGATGCAGAAGCAGTGGATCGTGGGCCGCTCCGAGCAGCCGAGCGGCACGCGGAGCGTGGCGATGATGTTCAAGGATCCGCTGGGCATGACGGCCGAGTCGCTCGTCGTGCAGGCCGGCGCCCGCGACATGCGGGTGGGGGGCGCCGCGGTGTATGGGCCGCATGCCAACTACGTGGTGGCCGGTCCGCAGTGCACCAGCCACGACGTGCAAGCGCTCGTCGAGCAGGTGCGGGGCCGCGTCCGTGACTCGCTCGGTGTCGATCTCACGCCCCAGATAGAAGTCTGGTGAGTCCCGCGGCGGCTCGTGCTCGGTGTGTGCCCTCGTCGTGCGTTCTCGTGGTCTCCCGATTCCCGTGCCCTGGCTCGTGACCGATGAATGCCCCTTCGCGTCGCCGTCCTCCCCACGATGATCCGCCACCGGCGGCGCCGGTCGCCGATTTTTTCACGACGCATCGGGCCGGCTTGGGGGCGATCGCCGTGATCGCGGCGGCCGTGGTGGGTGGCTGGCAGCTCTGGGAGTCGTCAGCCGACGCCGTGCGGGCCAACGCCGACGCGGTGCTCTTTCCCGATGCGATCGAGCTGCACGGGGTGGCCCCCTGGGTGCGTGGCGACCTCAAGGCGGAGGCCCTGCGCAATGCCAGCCTCGACGGCGGCCTGCCGCTCGACGATCCCGAACTGCCGCAACGGCTGGAGCGGGCGTTCGCCATGCACCCGTGGGTGAGGCAGGTGGAGCGGGTGACCCTTCGCGAGCCGGCGGCTGCGGCGATCGATGTGCGGTGCCGTGAGCCTGTGGCGATGATCGGCGTGCCCGGAGGCTTGCTCGCCGTCGATGGCGAGGGCGTGGTGCTGCCGAGTGCCGACTTCACCGCCGAGGCGGCTGCCGAGTATCCGCGGGTCGTCAACGTGCAGTCGAGCCCGCTCGGTGTGGAGGGATCGCGTTGGGGAGATCCGCTGGTGCACGAGGCGGCGGCCGTCGCCGCGGCGATCGGTCCGGATTGGAAGCGGTCAAGACTCCGCGAGTTGCGGGCCGCCGATACGCCCCGTGGGCGAGTCTGGGAGCTGGTCGGTCCCGAGGGCCGCACGATCCGGTTTGGTTCGCCGCCGGGGCAGGAGCAGGCGGGCGAGCCGGCGGCCGCGGTCAAAATCGGCCGGCTGCGAACGCTGGCCGCGGAGCCCGCCGGCACCGACCCGGTCGATCTGAGTCAGGAGCCGGCCCCGACGGGCGGCTCAGGCTGACGTCACGAGCCGGCGGATTGCCTGAAACTGCGGGTGCTCCGCCGTACGGCACCATTCGAAGAGCACGGCCTCGGTCGTCGTGAGCACCGCGCCCGCCCCCTCGAGCCGCCGCAGGGCGACCTCGTGGTCGATCGCGTGTCGCGAGGCGATGGCGTCGACCGCCACGAACACGCCGACGCCGCGGGCCAGCAGGTCGAGTGCCGTCTGGGTGACGCAAACATGGGTTTCGAGGCCGGCAAGCACCACGTCGGCAATCTCCGGCGCGAGGGCCGCGTCGAAGCCACCGCAGCCGCAGCAGCTGAACGCCATCTTCGGTGCGGCAGGCGGAAGCGGTGCCGCGAGCGCCGCCGGCGTGGGGCCGAGACCCTGCGGGTATTGCTCGGTGAGCACCGCCCGCACGCCAAGAATCCGGGCGGCCTCGGCCAGCCGTGAGCAGCGGGCGACGACGCGGTCGGCCTCCGCCATCACGGCGAGCAGCCGCTCCTGGACGTCGATCACGGCGAGCAAAGATGTGGCGGGAGTGAGTCGCATGGTCGGCATCATACGGCAAGAAGATCGCGGAGGCGGGCGACCGCAGCATCGTGCGTCGGGCCGGTGGGCGTGAAGGAGAAGGTGCGGGACGTGGGGCCGGTGATCGTGATCACGACGTCGAGCCGGTCGGCCGGGAGGGCGGTCGCGATTCGTTCGGGCCATTCGACGAATGCCAGGCAGGGGTCGGCGACTGCATCGTCCCAGCCGGTCTCGTGGAGATCGGCCGCGTCGGCGAGCCGGTACATGTCGGCGTGGACCATCCGGCACCTGTGGCCATCGTGAACGTGAATGAGGCCGAACGTCGGGCTCACGACCTCCGCCGGGTCGATCCCCACGGCCGCGGCCACGCGCTTCACGAACGTCGTTTTGCCCGCCCCGAGGTCGCCGTGGAGGGCGACGAACGCCCGGGGCGGAAGGACCGCCGCGAGGGCCGTGGCCAGCCGGGGCAACGCCGCTTCGTCGGGAACGGAATGCGTGAGCGTGGTCAGCGGGGTCATGGCGGAAAGCGTCAGCCGCCGAAGGTGTGGAGGTAGCCGCGGGCCGCGAGCGGCGTCTGCGAACCGTCGGGCTGCCGGAGAAACAGCCCCTGGCCTGTCGTCACTTCGCCGATGATGCTCAGGGGCGTGGCATGCGGCACGTCGCGGCTGTCTGCCACGGCGGCGTGGGCCGCCTCGGGGGGCATGGCCATCACGAGTTCAAAATCCTCGCCGTCGGCCAACGCGTGATCGAGCGGCGTACGGCCGTCGTCGGGGCGATCGCTCATGCGGACGGCATCGGGATGGATCGGGATCCGCGCGGCGTCGAGCACGGCGGCCGTGCCGCTGGCGTCCATCATGCGGGAAACGTCGAGCGTGAGTCCGTCGCTGACGTCGAGCGCGGCATGCACCGGATGACGGGCCGCGATCGCCAGCGCCTCGCGGCATCGCGGCTTCACGGCGAGGTGCCGGCCGAGCAGGCTGCCGCCGAAGGCACCCGTGGCGACGAGCAGGTCACCCGGCCTGGCGCCGTCGCGCCGCCAGGCGGCCCCGGGGGGCACGCTGCCGATGGCGGTGATGCTGATCACCAGCGGACCATCCCAGGCGTTGGTGTCGCCACCGGCGAGCGTCACGCCATGTTCGGCGGCCAGGCCGCCGATGCCCTCGAACAGGCCCCGGCCGATGGCGTCTCCTCCGCGGCGGGGCAGCGACACGGCCACGACCGCCGCCTCTGGGCGAGCCGCCATCGCCGCCAGATCGCTCAAGTTGACGGCAAGCGCCTTGTGGCCGACGGCTCGGGCCGGGCAGTCGGCCCCGAGGATGAAGTCCGTCCCCTCCATGAGCATGTCCACCGTGACCACGGTCCGCCTTCCGGCCGGCGGCCTAAGGACGGCGGCATCGTCACCCGGGGGCACCTCCAGCCTCGGATCGGCGGGGATCCGGGCGAGCAGCCAATTGACGAAATCGGTTTCCATGGGAGGGCCTGCCACGCGCGAGCCGCTTACTTTACCGCATCCGTAGTCCCAGCCGTAGTCCGCAGGTCGACCTCCTGTGGCGTGGGTTCAGGGCTGCCCATGCCCCGTCGCCGGACGCTCGCTTCGAACATCCTGTTCTTCGCTCGCTCGATGCTGACTGCGCTTGTCGGCAAACGCCGGCTCCCGGGGCATGGGCAGCCTCTCACGACGGTTTGGTTGGCGTCGTCCGCCGCTAGCGCATCACGGTGTCCGAGACGATGTGGCCGAAGAGCGTCTCCCGGCCGCGGAGCACGTAGAACTTGATCGGGTTGAGGTGCTCGTGTTCGGCCTTGTCGAGGATGTAGGCGATGTTGTCGGGAGCGATCGTCTCCCAGATATGAAGACCCACGAGGATGTCCCCCTCGCGGATGCCCTGCTCGGCGGCCGGGCCGTCGGTGCGAACCTCCACCACCGAGAGGCCGCCGCGGTATTGCGACTGCAGTTTCTGCACCTTCGTCGCCGGCAGGGCGGCGAGCCGCACGCCGAGTTCGCGCCAGCTTCGCTCGTCGATCGATTCGGTGTCGCGGCGGACCGACGCGAGCGGCAGCGTGAGCCGCTCCTCGGCACCGGCCCGCATCACCGTCACCGACACCGCCTCACCCGCCTTGCGGCCGAGCAGAGCCCGCTCGATGTCGAACTGCCGCGCCACCGGCACGTCGCCGACGCGGACGATCACGTCGCCCGCCTTCATGCCCACGCTGGCCGCCGGGCTCTCGCCGCGCACGGCCTCGACCACCGCGCCTCCGCTCCCCGCGCCGCGGGCCACGATGCCGTGCCAGGTGTTTTCGACCCGTTCCACCGAGATGAGCCGCGTCACCACGTCGAGCACGCGGTCGATCGGGATGGCGAAACCGATGCCCTGGGCGCCAGCCCGCACGGCCACGTTGATGCCGATCACCTCGCCGTTGACGTTCAGCAGCGGGCCGCCCGAGTTGCCGGGATTGATGCTGGCGTCGGTCTGGATGAGATCGTCGTACTGCTGGCTCCGACTCACCTCGACGCTGCGGTGCAGTGCGGAGACGATGCCGCGGGTGACGGTGTGCTCGTAGCCGTAGGCGTTGCCCAGGGCGAGCACCGTCTCGCCGATCATGAGGTCGCTCGACGTGCCGAGCGTGACGACCTGCAGCGGCTGATCGGCCACGATCTTGATCACGGCCAGGTCGGTCCGTGGGTCGTGCGATACCAGCGTGGCGGACGTCGTGCGGCCCGAGGCGAGCGTGACCTCGATCCGCCGCACGCCCTCGACCACATGGTAGTTGGTGACGATGTAGCCCCGCGAATCGACGATGACGCCCGTCCCCATGCCGTTCACCCGCCGCAGCTCCCCCTCGGCTTCCGCCGAGCTGCCGACGAGTTTCTGACCGTGGATATTGACCACGGCGTCGCGCTGCGACTCGATCGCGCGGACGATCGGCGTGCGGCGGGCGTTGGAAGTGTCGTCCGCCTCGACGGCCGCCGCCGCGACGAGGACGGCCAGCCACGGCAAGACGGCCCACATGACCCGCATCTGGAATTGGCTCCCCGGCAGCAGCCCACCCGTCGGCCGCTGGACGCGACCGCCCCCGGCACACCCTTGGATCGGCCGCCCCGGGGCGGCGGTCCATGGCGGGCGGCCGTCACCGGTAGAGTCAGCCCAACCGGCCCGCCGCGGCGGGCCAGGAAGGAGGCGTCGGCCGCGCGGGTCGGGTAGTCCGGGTCGCGGTCCTCTCTCGCCTCCCGGGATCAGTTGCGGGGACGATCGGGGCCGATCAGCAGGGGGAGCAACTGGAGGGCGAGGAACGCGGAGAGGACGGCCAGCACGACGGCCGGCCAGGCGCCGGTGATCGATTTGCCCAGTTCCCAGTTGAATTCGCTGGCAATGCCTCCGACGAGCGTGGCCACGAGAAGAACCAGCAGGCCGAGCAACACGAGGCCGCAACCGAGCGAGGCCATCGTGCCGCGGAACGTGCCCAGCTCCGAGAATTCCTCCTGGTGGAGGTCCACGGCCCGCCCTTTCGCCAGGCTGCGGGGCACGGTATCGGCCAACTCGATCGCGCGGGCTGCGTCGGACCAGGTGGCCGGCGGGATGAGCGACGTGTCGGGCGGCGGAGAGCGGCGGATCGATCGCAGCAATTCATCGAGCATGCTCGCGGCGCGGTTGGCCGGCCCGGTAGCCGCCGGCGGGCCCGCCCAGGTCCACGGCCCATCGTCGTCCGGCGCCGTCACCTGCATCGTGCCGCGGGCATACTGCAGCGTGATCGTGAGGCCGCCGGCGCTGCCGGGGGTGACCTGCCAGCGGACGGGGGCGTGGTTCGGGCCGGTGAAGCCGACGGCGAGCGTGGACCAGGCGGAATCGGGATCGGAGGCTCCGAGCGTCCCGAGTCGAGCCGGATCGCCGGTGAGGCCGCGGATGAGATCGGCGTCGCGGGCGAGGGCGGCGAGCACCCGCGGCTTGGTGCGGTCCGCCATCTGCCGCTCGAACTTCACCGATTCGAGTTCGCCGAGAGGTTCCGTACCACCCAGCCCGGCCTCGATCGCCGTCTTGAGGCGGCTCACGAAGGGGTGGAGCCGGTCGGGCAGATATGGAATGAGCACGGCGCCGGAGTCCCGGCGGATCATGTCGAGTTCGAAGGCCCAGAGCATCGAGGGCTCGAGCGGATGGGCGAGCAGGAGCGTGCGGCCCGCCTGCACGAGCATCCGCACGGCCTCGGCCCGCTCGGCGTTCCAGCCGGTCGAGCCGACGAGCACGGCGTCGCACGTGGCCTCGTCGAGCAGCCGCTGCCAGCCGGCCTGCTCCGGCGCGGCCATGCCGGCCGTCGGCTCTGCAATCTCGACGAGTCGTGCCCCGCGGCGGCGGGCCTCGGCCGCGACGGCGGAGATCTCCGCGTCAACGCCGAGCACGCCGAGCGTGAGAGTCGACCAGGTGCGGGCGTCGTCCGTGACGGCGGGGGGAGTCATCACAGCATTGTTTCCCACCGCGGCCAAACCGGCCAGAGCGAGGGGTCGGCGGGCGGTGTAAAACAGTGGGCTGCACCAGCCTGTCGGAATCCGGAGCACGAATCGACCATGCGGGCCGAAGTGATCGCGATCGGCGATGAACTGACCACCGGCGCCCGGCTCGACACCAACAGCCAGTGGCTGTCGGCCGAACTGGCCCTCCTCGGCATCCCGGTGATTTTTCACGTCACCGCCACCGACACGCTCGAGGCGGGTGCGGAGGCGTTCCGCACGGCTGCCGGACGGGCCGACGTGGTGGTCGCCACCGGTGGCCTCGGCCCGACGGCCGACGACCTCACCCGCGACGTGCTCGCCGCAGTGGCAGGCCAGCCGCTCGAGTTGTCGGCGGAGGCGCTCGCGGCGGTCGAGTCGCGGTTCGCCCTCCGGGGAATGCCGATGCCGGAAACCAACCGGCGGCAGGCGCTGTTCCCTCGCGGCAGTCGCCTGATTCCCAATCCTGACGGCACGGCACCGGGGCTCGACGTCGATCTGTCGCGGCCTGACGGCGGCCGCGCCCGCGTGTTCGCGCTCCCCGGCGTGCCGGCCGAGATGAAGCTCATGTGGCGGCAGACGGTCGTGCCGGCCCTGCTGGCGATGCAGCCGGAGCGTGGCACGATCGTGCAGCGGCGGATCAAGTGCTTCGGCGCGGGCGAGAGCGCGATCGAGGCGTTGCTCCCCGACCTCGTCCGACGGGGCCGCGAGCCGCTCGTGGGCATCACCGCCCACGAGGCCACGATCACGCTGCGGATCGCGGCGCGGGGACGTGACGAGGCGGCCTGCCGGGCGATGATCGCCGCCGACGAGGCCACGATCCGCGCGTGCCTCGGGTCGCTTGTGTTCGGCGTCGAGGACGACGAGGTGGAAGACGCGGCGATTCGGGCCGCCGCGGCGGCGGGTCTCTCGCTGGCCACCGCCGAAATCGGCACGCACGGCCGCGTGGCGGCGCTCCTCGCCCAGGCCGACGCCCGCGGCAGCGGCCGGGTGTTTCGCGGCGGCAGGGTGCTGGCTCCCGGCGCGACTGCCGATCCGACCGCGGTCGCCGAGCAGGTCCGGCGGGACGCCGGCGCCGACCTCGGCCTGGCCGTCGGGCCGCCGCAGACCGCCGCCGACGGCGCGACGCTGGTCGACATCGCGCTCGCCTCGGATGCATGCGTCGAACGCGTGACGCACCGACTCGGAGGCGGCGCCGCGCTCGCCCAGTCGCGGGCCGCGAAGACGGCCGTCGATCTCGTCCGCCGGTCGCTGCCGGCCGGACCGTCGCCGCAGGCGAGCCGCCCGGTGGAGGCCGGACGATGAGCGGCTCCGGGCTCTCGGCCGCCGCGAACCGGAGGACGCTCATCCTCTTCAGCGGTCTGGTGCTGCTCGTGGGCCTGATTGCCTTGCCGTCACTGGCCGGTCGGCTGCAGTACGCCAAGGTGCGGGCCGAACTGCGGGCGATCCGCGATGCGGCGCAGGTCGCCGAACTCTCGAGCGTGGGAAAGATGTTCACGACGCTCGCACGGCTCATCGGGCCGACGGTCGTCAATGTGACGGCGAAGCGGCGGGTGCTCACGATCGCCGACGAGATCGCGGTGCTCCGCGGCATGACGCCGACGGGAGCCACCGGCGAACGGGTGGGCTCGGGGCTGATCATCGAGTCCAACGGCGTGATCGTGACCAACTATCACGTCGTGGCCCGCAGCGACGAGATCGATGTCACGCTCTCCGATGGCCGGCGGTTCGTCGCGGTGCTCGCGGGGGCCGATGCGGCCACCGATCTGGCCGTGCTGCGGATCGATGCCAAGGACCTGCCGACGGCCACCTGGGGGGACAGCGACGGCGTCGAGGTCGGGGAAATGGTCTGGGCGCTGGGCAATCCGTTCGGCCTCGATCGCACGCTCACCTACGGGATCGTCAGCGCGGTGGGGCGACGGGGCGTGGTGGAGAGCCCGTATCAGGAGTTCCTGCAGACCGACGCCTCGATCAATCCGGGCAATTCGGGCGGCCCGCTCGTGGACGTGCACGGCCGCGTGATGGGCATCACGACCGCGATCGTGGGCAAGGACTACAGCGGCATCGGCTTCGCCATCCCGAGCAATACGGCGCGGCAGGTGTGCGAGGCGATCCTCGCCAGCGGCCACGTGGACCGGGGCTACGTGGGCATGGCCCTGCGGGCGCTCGAGCCCGACGCGCCGGTGGCGTCGGGGGCCGTCGTGGTGGCCGTCGAGCCGAAGTCGCCGGCGGCCCTGGCGGGAATCGAGGCCGGCGACGTGATCGTGCGGTTCGAGGGCGAGGATGTGACGGATCCGTCCGAACTCGTGCTGATGCTGACGCGGGCGCCGGTGGGAGATGCGGTCGTCTTCAACGTCGTCCGCGACGGCGAGCAGCGCGAGATCACCGTCCGCGTCGGCCGCCGGCCGCGGGATCGGTGAGGGTGCCTGTGGTGTGATGGTCCCGTGTTGAAAGCCGGGCGGGTTACTGAGGCGGTTTGTCGTTGGGCGTGTCGTCGAGCATCTTGGCGAAGTCGAAGTCGCCGAAGCCGCCGCCGAAGTTGAATTCGTCGTCCGTCGATCCGGCGTCCGCGGTGGCCGAAGGTGCGTCTCCTGCAGCCGCGGGGAGCGTGGGACGCGCGCCCGGACTGCCCTGGGATCGTGACCGCATCGTGCGGCTGATCTGCCCGAGCCACTCGGGCTTCGGGAAGGCGTAGGGGCGGAACTTTTCGAGCGTGCCGGTTTCCTCGTGGATGAAGAGGGCCCGCTGCGGGCCGAGCTTGCTGGCCAAGGGACTGTCCACGAGCTGGCTCGAATCCGAACTGCTCATCTGGAAGAGCACGCGGAGCTCGAACTCCTTGATCGCGTTGCGTTCGAACGTCCGCTGCAGGTTCGTGAGCGAGTCGCACCAGATGATCGCGTGGATGCCCACGGTCGGCCCGTCGCGGAGCACCGTCATGAAGTTTTCCGCGGGCGAGGCCTTCTTCTCGCCGCCGCCGAACGAGAAGCCGAAGTCCCCCTCGTTCTTCCGCAGGTCGCGGTAGCGGGCCAGGTCGCGGACGATCACGAACACGCTCTCCCCGTCGAGGATCTGGTTGTCGAGCCGCCGCTTCACCTCGGCGGCGAGCGCCTCCACCGCCTGGCCCGTCGCCAGCCGGCCCACCACCTCGACATCGTGCGGCAGGTGGTCGCGGAGCTTTTCGAGCAGGATGTCGGGCTTCTCGTCGGCGATCGCCGGCTCGAAGAGCACGAACCGGCCCGCCCGTCCCGTCGCGCCGCCCGGATGGGGATCGTGGGCCGCCGCGAGTGTCACCATCGACATCGCCAGCAGTGCCGCGCCGAGGTCCTCCCGCTGGCCGACGATGAGCATGTTGGCCCCGGCTTGCCGGCGAAAGATCGCGGCGGTGGGATCCTTGATCGCGATCGCCTCGCCCATCCAGGCCAGGGGGGCCGTGAGCTCCTTGCCGTGCACGGTGCCCCTGTCGAGCAGCTCGCCCAAGAGCCGGTTCGCCGCCGGGTCCGCCGCCTCGTTGCCGTCGAACACGATCCGCGGCAGCTTGGGAATGTCGTCGCGGCGATCGGCCAAGGCCCGGAGCGCCCCGAGGTAGCGCTCCCGCCGCTCGTCGTTGAGAAACACCACCTGGAACGGGCTGTTGCCCTCCACCATGCCGTTGGCGTCGTTGTAGATCGCCTCGCCCGGCCGGGTCAGCAGCCGGGCGGCCGTGTTGTCTTCCGAGAGGATGAGGCTCGAGTCGGCCTCGTTGCACTGCAGCGCCACGCGGACGGCCATCTGGCCCATCGTGGCCCGCGGCAGGCTGTAGGAGCCACCGAGCGTCTGCGAGCCGAGCAGGACGTGCATGCCGAAGGCACGGCCCTGGCGGACGAGGCGGTCGAGAATGAGCGACGCATCCTGGGCGAGCTTGTCGTCCTCGACGAACATCTCCTGAAACTCGTCGATCAGAAGCAGGATCCGGGGCATCGGGTCGGCATGGCCCGTCTTGCGAAATCCGGCCACGTCCTGAACAGACAACTCGCGAAACAGATCACCGCGCCGCTTCAACTCGGCGTCGAGCTGTTGGAGCACGGAGAGGCCGAACTCCCGCTCGCTCTCGATGGCGATCACGCGGGCGTGCGGCAGCTTGTAGTGGTCGTAGAGCTTGAACTCGACGCCCTTCTTGAAGTCGATGAGATAGAACTGGATCTCGTTGGGGCTGTATTGCAGCGCGAGACTCGTGATCATCGCGTGCATGAGTGTCGATTTGCCGGAGCCCGTCTTGCCGGCGATGAGGGCATGCTGGCTCGTGCCCTTGCCGAGCCGCAGGTATTGCAGCTTCTTGGCCCCGGCCGGACCGAGCGGCGCGAGCACCTCGCCGGCCGTACTCCCCTTCCACCAATCCTCTTCCTTCGGCGCCACGCGGTCGAAGGGCACCTCCACCCGCTTGGCCGCCTTCGCCGCCTTGCCCACCCGCTGGATGATCCGCGTGAACACCTCGTCGCTCGGGGCCTGCTCGACGGTGAGCGGCCACTTCGAGTATTCGGGGTCGGTCCACGTGTAGGTGCCGTCCTTGAGCACGATCGTGGTGGCGTGCTGCTCGAGGTCGGCGAGGGAGAAGCCGGCCGGCATCTGCTGCTTCGTGTCCACCGACACGATGACGTACACGCCGCACCGCGGGCCGGAGGCGGCGATGCTCGCGAGGCGGCGGGCGCTCGTCTCGGTGAAGTTGGCCGGGAAGTTGGCGACCACGACGAACCGGTAGGGCTCGGCCACCTCGGCGTCGGCGTTGTAGGCTCCGATCGACTCGTACTCGTTGCGGAGGTATTTCTGGATCACCACCTCCATCTGCTCGGTCAGGTCGGCCAGCTTTTCTTCGATCAGCTGCGGCTCCGTCCAGATCCGGCTCGTGACCAGCAGTTCGTCGTGATCGGCCAGGTGCATGAAGCCCGCGAACTGTTTGCCGAGCCCGAGCGGGTCGATGATCGTGAACCGGCTTTGTCCCGCGGGGATGCCCGCGGCGATCCGCAGCATGAGCGCCTGCATCATTTCCGACGAGATTTCTTTCTGCTCGACGGTCGTCTTGACGAGCAGCGAGGCGTTGACGGGGTAGGGGACGATCGCCGGCTGTGTCCAGGCCGCGGGGCCGAACGAATTCAGCTCGGCCACCTCGGAAATGCCCCCGGGCAGCTTGTCGAGGGTGAGGACCAGGGAGCCGAAACGCAGGCCCGGCGGGGGATCGGCGGGCAGCGGCACGTCGTCGCGGGCGAGATCGTCCCACGACGGAAACGCGGCCGCGTCGATTCTCGCGGCCTCGTCATAGACGGCGGCCGTCTCCTCCCGCACCCGCTTCCAGTCGGCCGTCATCGCGGCCCAGCGGTCGGCCCGCCGCGCATCGGCGGCGGCGAGCCGGTCGTCGCGGGCCGACTCGATCCGGCCGACTTCGGCGGCGCGTTGGGCATCCAGCTCGGCCAGCCGGGGGGGATACTTCTGCTCGGCCGCCGCCTTCGCCGCGGCCACCTTCGCCCGCAGTGACTCGGTGGCCGTGGTGTATTTGGTTTCGAGATCGCCGAGCGCCTTGTCGCGCTTGGCGACGAAGCCCGCCAGCCGGTCTGTCAGCTGCCGCGCCCGGCGGGCGGTGTCCTCTTCGAACTTCGCGTCGAGCGCCGCCAGCTGGGCGTCGCGCCGCTTCGCGATGAACTCCGTGGCGACGGACTCGCAGGCCGCGGCCCGTGCCGCCGTACTCTCGAGTTCGGCCCTCAGGGACACGAGCTCTTTTCGCACGCGGGCCCGCATCCGGCCCACGAGCCACAGTCCGCCGCCGATCCCCACGCCGGCCAGCACCGTCGCCACGCCGCCGGCGATGCCCAGCTTCAGGCCGAGCGCCTCCTGCGGATCACCAGGCACCGCGAACCAGGTCCCCGCTCCGGCGGCGAGGCCGAGGAGCGTGGGCAGAATCGTGGCGGCGGCCGTCGGTCCACCGCCGAACGCCCGCTTCGCCGCGGGGAGGCCGAGGATTTCCTGGGCCTTTGCCACGGCGGCCGCCCGCAGGGTCTCGAGCGTCGCGAGCACGTCGCCTCCGAACGCCTGCGGCTCGGAGCCCGTCTCGGCCGCGGGACCGGCTCCGGTCACGCCACGGGCCGCGAGAAACTCGGCCGTGCGGGTCGTGCACTCGGCCACCTGCGTGGCCACGCGGGCGATGTCCCGTTCGGACTTGGCGAACAGGCGGGCCGGATCCTTCCGCTTCTCCTTGAAGACCTCCCGGGCCGAACCGGCCTCGAACAGGTCGTCCTCCCTGGCCTGATGGGCCTCCTTCTCGGCGGTCTTCGTGAGCGACGCCGTGAGCGCCTGTCGCTGGTCGTCGAGTTTCTTCTGTTCGCTCGCCGCCAGGTCCGCCGTCTTCTGGAGGGCCGCCGCGTACTCCCGCTTCGTGGCCTCGATCGCGGCGGTGAACTTTTTCGTGGCCGCGGCCAGGGTGGCTTCGGCCTCCGTGCGGGTGCGGCCCGTCTCCTGCCGGTGCTCGGCCGCGATCTCCGTCTCCAGGCGGGCCCGCATCGCGGCGGCCTCGCGGAGCCGGCCGATCTGGGAGCGGAGCAGGTCGCGGTCGTAGGCGTTGGTCACGGTGTCGTCGTCCTCGGTGTGTCGCCGGCCGCGGCACGGCCACGGTCGTTCAGAATCCGTCGGTGTCGCTCACGTCGCGGGCCGCCCGGGCGAGCACCTCGGCCAGCCGGCCGATCGCCTCGAGCGTCTCCTTCACGGCGGGCAACAAGGGCTCGATGTGGTCCTTGTGGTAGGCCTTGCTGGTCGAGTCGTTCCAGGTGTCGCGGGCCGAGTCGAACTTGATGTTCAGCTGCTTGAGCCCGAGCGCGAGCTTGGAGGCGCCGCCGGAGAGATCGCCCACCTTCATGACGCGGCCTCCGTGTGCGGGGCGGCCTGGGGCTGCGCGGGGGCGGGGGACGGGGCGGGCTCGCCGGCGGCATCGGTCTGCCGCGTGACCGCGGCCGTCCCCGCGGCGCCGACGGCGGCTCCGCGGTCGGCAGGCGATGCCATCTCGCGATAGGCCTCCAGGGCCTTGAGCATACGCTCGAGCTGCGCGGCCGCCTTCGGGCAATCGACGTCGATCACCTCCCGAAACCGCACGAGCCGCACGCATGTCTCGCGGAACTGCTGCGTGACGACCGGCGTCCAGCGGCGGACGGCTTCGGCCTTCCGCTCGGCATGTTCGAGCATCGCCTTCGCCTTTTCGAGCGCCTTCTTCTCCTCGATGCAGGAGGGCTGATTGTCGCCCACCTTCTTGAACGTGCGGCAGTGTTCGAGGTCCTTCTTCGCGTTGTTCACGAGATCGCTGCGGCGGCGGATCTCGGCCTTCCAGAAGGCGGCCATGTCCACCGTGATCCAGTCCACGGCGCGTTGCCCCTGGATTTCCACCTCGCTGAGGGCCTGGTTGCTTTCGTGCGCGAATTGGGCCAGCGCCGTCTTGAGGAAGGCGAGCGTATCGAGCGATTTGACGTCGGCCTGTGTGGACATCGAGGTGTCCCCGCGAAATGCCTGAAGGGATGCGGGAGCGGGAAAGGCGAAGCTCAGCGCTGCTGCTGGTATTCCTCGACCCGCTCCGCCTTGCGGATCAGGTAGGGCACGTAGTCGCCGGTGGCGTCCACGAACCGGCCGAACGTGGTCAGCTGCTGCTCGAACTCCTCCGCGAACTTCTGGTGCTCCGCATCACGCCAGGTGGAGCCCAGTGCGGCCAGCTGCCGCTGCACCATCTGCATCTGCGCCATGACCTCGGTGCTGAAGTGCCGCAGCCGGCCGGCGAAGCGGCGAAGTTCCTGCGGATCGACGATTGCCTGGCCCATGGCGAAATCCCCTCGGAGGCTGCGGACTTTCGTCATCGTACCGTGTGGGCGGGGGTTCCGGATAGCGGCAGGCTGCTACACTCGGTCGGCCGCGGGCGGCCTCCGCGAGGTTGTCCCTGGCCCTGCCGATCCGTTCCGCCCCGGAGATTCACCGTGACCCAGCCCGCCGCCTCGCCTGCCCCGGCCCATCCAGGTTCCGCGGGTCGGCCGCATCACGCCCCGGAATCGGCGGCCACGATCACGACGTCGATCGAGCCGACCACGGGCTGGCATGTCGCGCACATGTTCTACGCCTTCGACCGGGCCCGACTCGCCGACCTCTCGCACGGAGCCCGCGTCGAGGGCTGCCGGCAATTTCAGGCGGCGCTCGACCCCGCCGGCCCGCATGCGCCCGTCCGGCTCCAGTCGTGGCTGGTGCCCGGCCACAAGGCCGACTTCGGGGTCATGGCGATGGATCCCTCGCCACTGGCCGTGGACGCCGTGCACCAACGGCTGCTCGCCGGCCCGCTCGGCGCCGCCCTCACGGCCACCTACTCCTTCGTGAGCCTCACGGAGGTGAGCGAATACGTGCCGACGGTCGAGCAGTACGGCCAGCGGTTGATCGTGGAAGGTGAGGTGGCCGACAGCCCCTCCTACCGGGCGAAGGTGCAGGGCTATGCCTCGCGCGAAGACGCGATGCGGAAGGCCCGGCTGGAGCCCGAACTGCCGCCGTGGCCCAACGCCTGCTTCTATCCCATGAACAAGAAGCGCAAGGTCGGCGAGAACTGGTTCACGCTGCCGTTTGCGGAGCGGAGCCGGCTCATGGCGGAGCACGGCCGCACCGGCATGTCGTTCGGCGGCCGCGTGACGCAACTGATCACGGTGTCGGTGGGCCTCGACGACTGGGAGTGGGGCGTCACGCTCTGGGCGCGGCGGCCCGAGTTTCTCAAGGAGATCGTCTACACGATGCGATTCGACGAGGCGAGCGCCCGCTACGCCGAGTTCGGCCCGTTCTACACCGGCTTCGTGGCCACGCCCGCACAGATCCTCGACCACTGCCGCGTCGCGGCCGGCGGCTGATCGCCCTCCGGGTGGCCCTGTGACGGCCGCGAGTCACCGCTTCGCGGAGAGGATCATTTCCACGTCGGTGCCGCGCGGGGGCACGCGGCCCGCGAAGGCCTCGAAGAGGAGGGCGTCGTTCGACTGCGAGCTCTCGATCGGCAGATCGAGCGTGGCGGTGGGGAAGTTCGACACGCAGACGAGGTCGCCGCCGTCGGCCTGGTAGTACTCCTGGCCGTCCTGCGGATCCTGCCAGAACGTGCTGCCGGCGAACACCCAGTCGGCGGCCAGGGGTTTGCCGGTCTCGGCGTTGCGGATCCAATCCTGCGCGCGGCCCTCCTGCACCGCGCCGGCAGCGTCCTTCCAGCGCATGCGGATGGCGACGGCGGGACCGCGGGCGGCCACGTAATCGGGGTCGAACGAGACCGGGCTGCCGGGGTCGAGTCCGATGGCGAGCAGCGCGGCGTGGATGAGCCGGGCGGATGACCGCGTGGCCACGACCGCCTCGTGCTCCTTCGTCTTCTCGGGACAGGCGAAGACCTCGATCGGCCCGTCGGCCATCGCGATCCGGCCGCCGACCACGACCTCCTGCTTCGCGACATCGATCCACACCTCCTCCGCCGGAGAGAGTCGCTTCAGCTCCGGATGACGGTCGGGGGCCGGGGCCGGAGCGACGGCCGCAGGTTCGGCAGCGCAGACGGCCGGAGGGGCGGCGTGGGCGAGCGGCACGAGTGCGGCCAGCATGAGGGCGGTCAGGACGCGCATCGAACATCTCCTGAACGAAGTGACGTGGAGCCCGTGGAGCCGGCCTCGCGACTCCAGTACGATACCGCCGCGGCAGTCGCCCGGGAAAACCCGCCCGGGCTGACACGCGATGAGACGACATGTTCCGCAGTCCGACGGGATGACCGACGACCATGGTTTCCACACGCGACAAGAAGACGAAGCGGGCGCAGGCGAAGCAGACGGCGATGGCCGAACGGGCCGCCGACACCGGCACGGCTGCCGAAACTCCCCACGAGGCGGCGACGGGGTCTCGTCGCGGTCGCAGGCAGCCCGCTCCTGAGCCGCCGGTCGTGAAGTCGCGGGACGTGGCGGCCCGGATCCGCGGGATCGCCGACGCGAGCAGCACACTCGACGTGCGGCGGCGGCTGCGCGGGCTCGCCCGGCAGGTGGATCGCGGCCCGGGCAACGTGCAGCGGATGACGCTGGTCGAGAATGCGGTTGCAGGATGTCTCGACGAGGCCGACGCCGCGCCGGCAGCGGAACGGCTCCTGCTCTGCGAGGCGGCGACGTGGGCCGTGGCCTGGATGGCGCGGACACGTCGGGCCGGCAGTTCGGCGGGCGGTCTGCTCGAGCGGCTCGTGCGGACGGGCCGCGCCGCGGTGACGACGCTCGAGGCACGCGACACGCGACCGGCCCGGTTCGTGCTGACGCTCGCCCGGCTGTTCGTCGATGTCGAGGCCTGTCGGTGTCTCGAGCAGCCGGCCGCGGATTCACTGTCCGATGAAATCCTGCGGCTCGCCTCGCCTGCCGGAGCCGTGCGGCTCTCGGGCTCCGGTCAGGTCGTGGACCGGGTCGTGCGGTGGACCGCATGCCGTGACGTCGCGCTGGCGACCGGTGGGCTGCCCTGGAACGACGACGTCGAATCGCTGTGGGCCGTGACCGTCGCATTCGCACTCCGGCTTCTCGGGGGGCACGGCAGGCTGCTCGCCGGTGCCGGCAGACTCCCCGCCCATCAGACGGCGCCGCTCGTGGAGGCACTGCTCTCCAGAGGACGGCGCGGCGTGCCGAAGGCGACACGTCGGACGGCGCGGGCGCTCGTGACGGCGGGGGGTGCAGGCACTTCCGGCCTGCTCGACCGCGACTTCCACGATCCGGCATCGGCCGTGGCGGTGATTCGCACGGGCTGGGGGCGGAAGGCCGTCCGGATCCTGGTCGAATACCGTGATGCGGTGCCCCGGCTCGAAATCGCCGTCGATGACCGGCTGCTCGTCGATGGAGCCTGGGAGTGGGCGGTGTCCGCCGGTGGACGCCCGCTCGAGGCCGAGGGTGCCTGGAGCGTGTCGTGCTGGGAGACGGATCGCAAGGCGACGTTCCTGGAACTCACCGCCCCGCTCGGCGGTGGCCTGCAGTTCGAGCGGCAGGTGGTCGTGCTGCCAGCCGACCGGGTCGTGCTGCTCGCCGACGCGGTGACGATCCGCTCGCAGCCGACAGGCCACCAGAACGGCGCTGCCGCCGCGGATCCGCTCGACTATGAGGGGAGCATCGCGCTGGCGGCGGCGCTGGAGACCGAGCCCGCCGCGGAGACCCGCGAGGTGATCGTGTTCGACACGGCGAAGCGATGCATGGCCCTGCCGCTCGCGTTGCCGGAGTGGCGGGTCGCCGGCTCCGGCGGCCTCGCGCCGCGCGCCGACGGTCGACTCGTGCTCACGCAACGCGGCCACCGCCGGCTCTCCGCGCCGCTCTGGCTCGACCTCGATCCCGCCCGCGTCGGCGGCCCGCTCACGTGGCGGCAGCTCACGGTGGCCGACACGCGGCAGAACCTGCCGCCGCATCAGGCCGTCGGCTTCCGCGTGCAGGCGGGGCTCGAGCAGTGGCTCGTCTACAGGGCCCTCGACGTGGCCCGCAACCGCACGCTGCTCGGCTGCAACGTGTCGTGCGAGTTTCTGCTCGGCCGGCTCAAGCGGTCGGGCGAGGTGGCTCGCACGCTCGAGATCCAGTGACGGTGATCCATGCCGCCAGCCGACGCCCTGCGGGACCGCTGTCGCCGAAACGTGGAGGCCGTCCGCGACCGCGTGGCGGAGGCCTGCCACCGTGCGGGTCGCTCGCCCGACGAGGTGACGGTGATCGCCGTCACGAAGTATGCGGGGCCGGAGATCGCCCGGCTCCTGCACCAGGCGGGCTGTCGTGATCTGGCAGAGAGCCGCCCGCAGAGCCTGTGGACGAAGGCCGAGGCGCTGGCCGACCTGGAGCCACCGCCGCGGTGGCATCTCGTGGGCCACCTGCAGCGGAACAAGATCCGCCGCACGTTGCCGCTGCTCAGCCTCCTGCACTCACTGGACAGCCTGCGGCTGCTGGAGGCGATCGAGGCCGAAGGGGCGGCGGCCGGCCGCGTCTGCCGGGCGCTCGTGGAGGTGAATCTCGCGGGCGATCCGGGCCGCACGGGAGCGACCGGAGCCGACGCCGAGGCGGTCGTGGCCGCCGCGTCCGGCATGCGGCACGTGGAAGTGGTCGGACTCATGGGCATGGCGAGCGTGCCCGATGGCGAAGCCTCGGCGGCGCGACGGGAGTTCGCCCGGCTGCGCGAACTCCGCGACAGGCTTCGGGGGGCCGTGCCCGGCGGCGAGAAGCTCGAGGATCTCTCGATGGGAATGAGCGGTGACTTCGCGGAGGCGATCGTCGAAGGGGCCACGCTCGTGCGGATCGGCTCGGCGTTCTTCGAGGGGCTGGGCTGAGCCGAAAATCGGCAGGATGCCGATGTTTCGCGTGTATTGAACGCGGCAGGATGCCGCGGACGTCCAGCGAAAATCGGCAGGATGCCGATGTTTCGCGTGTATCGTGTGTTGAACGCGGCAGGATGCCGCGGACGTCCAGCGAAAATCGGCAGGATGCCGATGTTTCGCGTGTATCGTGTGTTGAACGCGGCAGGATGCCGCGGACGTCCAGCGAAAATCGGCAGGATGCCGATGTTTCGCGTGTATTTAGTCGAAGCGGACTTCAAGAATCTCGTACTTGAGCGTGCCGGCGGGGACGTCGATCGAGACCTTCTCGCCCACCTTGCGGCCGAGGAAGCCCTGGGCCAGCGGGCTGGCCACGTTGATCCGGCCGGAGTCGAAATCCTCCTCACCGGCGCCCACGAGCACGTACTCCTCCTCGTCGCCGAACTTCAGATCCTTCACGCGAATCGTGGCCCCGAACACGACCTCGTCGCCGGCATCCTTGGCCCGCTCCACGATCACGGCCCGGGCCAGCTTGTCGCGGAGCAGGTTGATCTTCGCCTGGAGCATCCCCTGGCTTTCGCGGGCCCCGTGATACTCGGCGTTCTCGCTGAGATCACCCTCGCTGCGGGCGGCCGCGACACGGGCGGCGAGTTTCGGCATCTCGACCGTCTCCATCTGGTCGACCTCGGCCTTCATCTTGTCGTAGCCGGTGCGGGTCATCGGGATGCGGTCTGACATGTCTGGATGCTCCAACAGGAAAATGGTACGGGCTCGGGGAGCGGCCGCCGAGGGCGGCTCACGCCCGGCGGGACGATTCTGGAACGTAGAGCAGACGTCCACAGCTGCGGCAGGCGACGATCTTGCCGAGCATCAGGTCGCTCACCATGTTGCCGGTGATCTGCTGGAAGCAGCCGCCACAGCTCTGGCCGTCGAGCGGGGCCATGCCGTCGGCCCCCTTTTGCTTCACGATCCGGGCGTATTTCTCGCGGACATCGTCGGGCAGATCCCGCTCCACGGTCTCGAGTTCGGCCCGCACGCGACGCACCTCGCCCTCGAGCCTGCCTGTCTCGGCCGCCACCAGGGCCTTCGCCTCGTCGAGCAGCTTCTTCGCAGCGGCCAGCTCGGCTTCGGCCGCGGGCACCATCGGCTTGAGGGCGTCGACCCGCTCGAGCGCCTCGAGGATCTCGTCCTCGAGCACCTTCGAGGCCATCGTGTCGGCGGCGATCTGCTCCGTGAGCGTCTGATACTCGCGGTTGGTCTTGCACGCGTTGAGCTTGCCCTGCAGATCGCGGATCTTCGCCTCGGCCGTCTTGAGTTGCAGCTGCTTTTGATCGGCGGCGACCTTCGCCTTTTTCACGTCGTCGTGCGCGGTGGCCTTTTTGGTCTCGGTGGCCTCCACCTGTTTCGTCCGCACCGCCACCGTCCGCGGGCCGGCGGCCAGTTGGTCCGACAGGTCGGCCAACTGCTGGTGGATGCGGTGGAGGGAGCGGAGCGTTTCGGTGACGAGGGCGACTGGCATGAGCGGGTTCTGCGGGCGGAGCCTTCGGAATGGTGGACCGAAGTCTACCAGACCGAGGGGGTTGCGCAAGGGATCGGCGTCACAGGGGAGGCGCCGGCTCGGGGGCGGCAACAGTCTCGTCGCGGTGGACCTCGAAGACTCGGTCCAAATGCTCCTCGAGCTGTCGCCGACCCCCTCGCCTCGTTTACCGGCGGGCCGCACCGGTGGAGGCCACCGGTGCAGCGAGCTCTCAGCCGTCGGCGCCGGCGGCTTGCATGAAGTTTTCCAACTGCCGGGAACGGACCGGGTGCTGGAGCTTCTTCACGGCCTTGGCCTCGATCTGCCGGACACGTTCACGGGTGACGCGGAAGATGCGGCCCACTTCCTCGAGGGTGTAGGTGTAGCCGTCCGTCAGGCCGTAGCGGAGGCGGATGATCTCCCGCTCGCGGTAGGTCAGCGTCTTCAACAGCGAGTCGATCTTGTCACGGAGCAGGCCGTGGGTGGTGGACTGCGCCGGGCTCGCCACGCCGACGTCTTCGACGAACTCGCTGAAGCTCGCGTCTTCGCTCTCGCCCACCGGACGGTCGAGGCTCATCGGCTGCCGTCCCATGTCCATCACGCGGCGGGCCTCCTCGAGCGGCACGCCGGCGGCCTGCGCGATCTCCTCCGCGGTCGGCTCGCGGCCGAATTCATGGAGCAGCTTCTTGGCCGTCGTCCGCAGCTTCGAGAGCACGTCGATCATGTGCACCGGGATGCGGATCGTCCGCGACTGGTCGGCGATCGCGCGGGTGATCGCCTGCCGGATCCACCAGGTGGCGTAGGTCGAGAACTTGAAGCCGCGGCGGTACTCGTACTTGTCGACCGCCCGCATCAGGCCCGTGTTGCCCTCCTGGATGAGATCGAGGAACGAGAGGCCGCGGTTGCGGTACTTCTTGGCGATCGAGACGACGAGCCGGAGGTTCGCCGCCGAGAGGTTTCGCTTGGCGGCGTCGTACTCGACCTTCAGCTTCTCGAGCATCTCCACGCGGGTGCGGAGCGACCGCGGGCTCTCGAGGGTGGTGAGCATGAGGTCGCGGAGTTCCTTCCGCATGTCGGCCAGGTCGTCCCGAGGCATCTCGCCCTTCTTGATCAGGCGCAGGTCGTGCTGCAGCCGGTCCATCCGGCCCGACATGCCTCTCAGCAGCTTCACGAGCGGCAGCACGCGACGGGTGCGGAGGCTCAGTTCCTCCACCAGCAACAGCGACTTGCCGCGGGCGCGGCGGAACCGCTGCCGGGCGGCCTTGGCGTCGTCGGGGGGCGTCCGCGTGCTGATCAAGAGCCGGAAGTCGGCCTGGCTCCGCTCCATCAGGTGGTCGAGCGTCTGCAGGTTGTGCGGCATCCGGGCCTGAATCTGCTCCTTCGTGAGCCGTTCGGTGAGCGACACCTTGATCGTGCGGTCGAAGGGGAGGGCGCCCTCGTGCACCCGGCGGAGCGTATCGACGGTCGATCGCAGCGAGTAGTTGCAGCCGAGCACCGCGCGGCGGAATCGCTTCCGCGTGACTTCGATCCGCTTGGCGAGCGAGATCTCCTCGCGGCGGGTGAGCAGCGGGATCTCCGCCATCTGCGCGAGGTACATCCGGATCGGGTCGTTGGCCGCGTTGGACGGCGGCGTTGTGGTCGGTTCGTCGCGACGCGGAGCCGGAGCCGCGGCAGCCGCCGCGCCCGCCTGCCCGGCCGCGGGCTCCGGCGGGGCGTCGAGCAGTTCGACGCCGAGATCCTCGAGGGCCACGAGGAGGGCGTCGATCTTCTCCGGATCGACCGCCTCGTCGGGCAGATACTCATTCACCTGGTCGAACGTCAGATAACCCTGCGACTTGCCCGTCGCGATCAACGCGGCCAGGTCTGCATCGGTGCCGGCGGCGGGACTCGCGTGGGCGTCGCGGGTGGCTTCGTCGATTGCCGCGGGCGAAATCCGCGGGGCAGAGGGCATGGCCGCGGGCAGGCCGCGATGACCGTTCATGGCATTGTTCTTCATCACAGTGGTTCTCCTTCACCATCCTACCGTCACTCGCCGACCGCCCCCCGATCCCGCGGCGCCGTCAGGCCCCGCGTGATCGATCGCAGCGACGAGATGGACATCCTCACCCATCCTTGGGTTCGGCCATGCCCTGCACGGCCCGCCGCTCCGCGACGAGCCGTGCCAAAAGTTCAGCTTCCGCACCGGTGTCGAGCCGGTCTGTCTTGAGTGCCCGGGCGCTCGCCCGCGCCCGCCGCTCCGCGGCCCGGCGCCGGATCGCCTCCTCGAGGTGCTGGAGCCGCTCCTGCGGATCGATCTGCCCGCGGTCGGCCCGCGACTCGTCCACGGCGACGAGCAGACTCTGCAGGGCGGGGTCGGTCAATTCGAGCAGCAGACCGCCCAGCGCCACGGGCCGCCCCTCGCGGTGCAGCCGCTCGGCCGCTTCGAGCACCTGCCGGGCTGCAGGGGTTTCGACCCCGGTCTCCCCCACCTGTTGCACGATCACGCCGATGCTGTCGGGCACACCCACCAGCACCTCGATCACCTCGCGGTCCCATGGGGGCAGGCGGGGGGCGTCGGCGGAGCCGGCTGTGGGGCCGCTGGATCGCCGGCCGGCCGTGCCAGGCTCGCCGCGCAGGTCGTCGAGCCGGCCGCGGAGGACGTCGCGGCCGAGCCCGAACCGCCGGGCGAGCCGGCCGAGCACCTGATCTTCGCGGATCTGATACTGCGAGTTCGCCAGCGACGACCGCCGCGACGCGGTGGCCAGCGCCGCGAGCACGCTCTCGATCGAGGCCAGCGCCGCGTCGTCTCCGGCGTCGGAGGCGAGGCTCCCGAGCGCCTCGTCCATCCGATACTCGAGCGGGTCACCTGCGGCGTCGGCCAGAGACTCGAAAGCCTCGCGGCCCCGCTCCAAAATGAATTCGCAGGGATCGACGCCCGCCGGCAGCCGCGCGATGCGCACGTCGATCGGCTCCGCGAGGAGCACGTCGAGCACCTCGTTGGCCCGGCGGCGACCGGCATCGTCGCCGTCGAGCACGAGCACGATCCGGTCGGCGTAGCGACGGAGCAATTTCGCGTGCCGCTCGCCGAGAGCCGTGCCGAGCACGGCGACCGCGTCGTCGATGCCCGCCTGGCGGGCGGCGAGGCAGTCGGTGTAGCCCTCCACGACGATCGCCCGCCGCGACTTCGTCATCGCGTCGCGGGCGGTATCGAGTCCGTAGAGCATCGAACTCTTCGAGAACAGCGGCGTCTCGGGGGAGTTGATGTATTTGGCGGAGTCGGCCGCTGCGCCGGGCAGCACGCGGCCGCCGAATGCCACACAGCGCCCCTGCGGGTCGCGGATCGGGAAGATCACGCGGTCGCGGAACCGGTCGTAGTGGCCCGTCTGCCCCTGCCGCTCGACGGCCAGCCCGGTCTTGACGAGGTCCGCCGTGGCGATGCCGGCCGCGGACGCCTGTCGGAGCAGCCAGTCCCAGCCCGGCGGCGCGAATCCAAGTTGAAACCGCTTGATCGTGGCGGCGGACAGGCCGCGACCGGCGAGATAGTCACGGGCCGCCGCCGCTTCGGACGCGCCCGTGAGGCAGGCATGAAACCGTTCCGCGGCCCAGCCGCAGGCCTTGCGGAGGGCCGCCTTGTCGTCGCCAGGCAGACCGCCGCGGCCGCGCGGAATCTGGATGCCGGCCCGGTCGGCGAGTTGCTCGAGCGCCTCGCGAAACTCGACCTTCTCCATCCGCATCACGAAGTTGAACACGTCGCCGCCGATGTCGCAGACCCAGCAGCGGAACGTCTGCCGCTCCGCGTTCACCTGCAGGCTCGGCCGCGAGTCGTCGTGCCACGGGCAGAGCCCCACCATGGCCTTGCCGCCGCGCCGCAGGGCGATGTATGAGCCCACCACGTCGACGATGTCGGTGGCATCCCGCACCCGCTCCTTCAGGTCGTCATGCTTGACGCCATCGTGGTTGACGATTTCGCGGCCCGCGATCGGAGCCGGAAACGCGTGCAACGAGGGTGGCTGGCGTGGAGGCACGGGAGGAAGCCGAAGGACCGCACGGGAGGAAGGCGACCGACCGTTCCGAAATCTATGGCCCCCCCAAAAACGGGTCAATGCCGATTGCCGTCCGCGCAGTTCGCCCACTGTGAAACGGCCTCGGTCACGGCCGCGCCGTGCGGGCGGACTGGACCCGGTTCGGCTTTGGTGTAGCGGCGGCTTCGGGGCGGCAAAAGTCTCGTCGCGTGGGCCGCAGCGGCCCAATGCTCCTCGAGCGTTCGCCGACCCCTCGCCTACGTCCCCCGGTTTGCCAAGGCGTCGCTCCAGCTACCTTGAATCCCCTCTAGGCCGACCGCCCCAGGGCGGCGAATGCCGCGGTTCGACCGGTGGGTGACGGCACGCTGCTGGACGCGGCGACCGCGATCCCGATGCCCTTCAGGCTGGCCGTCGGCAGCTTCACCGCGGCCGCGTTTTTCCCATCGCGGTCGGTGATCGAGCCGGCGTTGAGGGAGATCGCCTTGCCCAACGCCAGCCCCTTCTTGCCTGCCACTGCGTCGCCCGACTGCACCACGTACTGGAACGTGAGCTGCGTCGTGCCCGATCCCGACGCGTACACCGCCTGCCGCACCGCGCCGGTCAGGCCGCTCAGGGATATCGACGGCAGGCCGGAGCCTCCGACGAACACGCTCTCCGAGAACGTGACCACGAAGCTCAGCGTCTGGCCGGCCGCATAGCTGCCCGCCGCGGGCACCTGCACCTTGCCCACGACCTTCGGGGCGACGGTGTCGATTCGGAGGCCGGCGAGCAGACCGCCGACAATGCCCGACGGCAGGGCGGCCGCAAGTTTCTCGGCTCCGGCCGAGATCACGTTCTTCGTCGAGAGTGCCAGCGTCGAGCCGAGGAATACCTGATCCGCGTTGTCCTTCGTGCCCACCTTGTACTGGAACGTCAGCCGATGGGTGCCGCTGCCGGACACGTACGTCGCCTTGCGGGCCGAACTGCCCAGCCGGAAGTCGAGTTGCGGCTTTCCCGTCACCGTCGCGGCCTCGGACAGATTCGCCGTGAACGTCACGATCTCGCCCGCCTTGTACGAACCTGCCGCGGGCGGCGTGATCGACTCGACGAGCAAGGGCTCGTCGGCGACATCCGTGACCGTGATGGTGAACGCCTTTTCGGTGGTGAGACCGCCCTGGTCGGTGCTCCGCACGCGGATCGAATAGCTGCTCTTGGACTCGAAGTTGAAGGCCTGCGCCGTTTTCACGACGCCGCCGTCGATCGAGAACGAGCCGTTGTCGGCCGCTCCCTCGCCGGCCACGAGGCTGTAGGTGAAGGTGTTGCCCGCATCGGGGTCGACGGTCGAGAGCGTGCCGACCGTCGTGCCAACGGGCTGGTTCTCGGCCACGGTGGCGCCGGCGAGGGCGATGTCGGTCGGAGCCTCGTTGACATCGCTCACCGTGACGGTGTAGCCCTGCACGAACGAGCCGCCCGACCCATTGGCCGCCGTGACGATCACCGCGTAGGTGTTCGAGGTCGCGGCCGACGCCGGAGCCTCGAAGTTCGGCGCGGCCAGGAACGCGACCGCCCCTGTCGGGCTGACGGAGAAGCGGCCCTTGTCAACGCCCCCCGTGAGTTCGTACGTCAGCGGTCCGGAGAGGCCGGGAACGGCCACCGTCACGACGGCCGTGCCGTTTTCCGCCACCTCGATACCGATCGACTGGCCCACGACCTGCGATTGGACCATCGCAGTCAGGCTGTTCGACGCCTGGATCGAGGTGTTGGCACCGGCGACCTGCTGGACGACGGCCGCGGGGGGCGCGACGGACTGCTCTCCCTGCTGATACGACAGCACCGTGGTGAGGAGCGTCGGCGACGACAGATTGACCGGCGCCTGTGCCGTCACGACCTGGTTCGCCAGCTTTTGGGTCGCCGCCGTCTTGTCCTCCGCCTGCACAAGAATCGTGGCGACGCTCGCCGCAGCCTTTTGGGCGGCCAAGGCCTTCGGGTCGGCGCCGTTTTCGGCGAGCACCGCCAGCGGATCGTAGGTCGCCAGCGACTGCCCCTCGGGCACGGTGATGCCGAGACCCTGTAGGACCCGGGTCTCGGCGACCGCGGGATCGAGCCCGCCTGCGATCGCCTCCGCCACGAGCGTGGTCAAGGGATTGATGATCGTCGCGCCCGTCGGAGCCCGGAGCGTGCCCGTGAACGACAGCCCCGTGGTCACGTCGAACCCGCCGACGGACACGAGCGGACCGGCCGGCAGCACGCCTGCGAACGCGAAGTTCCCGGCCCCGTCGGTCGTCGTCGCCGGCTCGCCCTCATCCTGCCGGCCGTTGTCGTTGACGTCCACGAACACCGTCGCGCCGCGGAGGTAGCCGTCGGCCACCCGGCCGGTCGCGCCCACGACGAGGTCGAGCCGCCAGGGCTCGAAGCCCTTCACGCCGTCGCTGGCCACGACGAGGTAGGAATCCCCGACCACGCCGAGGGCTCCCCGCAACTCCAGCCCCGCGACCGCCACGGGCACTGTACCCGTCGCGGTGCCGTCGGTGACCCAGAGCCGGGGGGCCGCGTCCGCGGCGTCGCTGGCGGCGAACACGAGCAGGTCGCCGAATTCGAGGAACCCGTAGGGATACGAAGCATTGGGCGTCTCGTAGGACTCGCCGCCGTCGGTGTAAGTCGAAGAACCCGGGAACAGGTCCTTGACAAGCGTGGTGCCCGCCACGGTGCCGTCCGTCTTCCAGAGTTCGATGCCGGAGCCGCTGCCGAAGGAATCGGCGGCGAAGTAGACGAGGCCCGCCGCCGCGTGGGCCGCGAATCCCGCCGACGATACACTGCCGGTGAAGAGCGACTCCGCAGCCCCGGCGGTGACCCGCCACAGGTCACCCTCGCCGTACGAGTCGGCCAGCACGTAGAGCGATCCATCCAAGCTGGCGAGGCGAACGCTCTGCGCCTCCAGTGGCAGGTCCTCGGAAACCGCCAACTGCGTGAGATCGCCGGTGACCGTGTCAAATTGCCAGACGGTCGAGCTTTGCTCGTACCAGAAAGAAGGGTAAGACGGGTAGGGGGAGTAGTGTCGGACTTCACGGTTCCAGACGAAGAACAGCTTTGAGTCGACGGCGACGAGGTCGCCAAAGCTGGACTCTGTCGAGGTCTGTGAGTCGAACGCCTCGATGAATTTGTCCGCCATCTCATCGACACGCCTGGCCGTGTCGCCGACGACTCGCCAGAGACCGCGGCCCGCATCGTCTTCGGCCGTGAAATAGAGCGTGTCTCCGACAGCCGTCAGGTTCGCGGGGAACGAGGAGTTGGGTTCGAATTGCCCGCCGTAGTACGAATCCTCGCCCCCCGTAAAAATGTCGGCCACGAGCAGTGTGCCGGCGGCAGTGCCGTCGGTCTTCCAGAGTTCCGTGCCGGTGTCGGGCTGGTACGCCCTGAAGAAGAGCGTGTTTCCGACGAGGGTGAAGTTCG
>Ga0214917_10000749_pt1 | contig 42448 bp, 41 predicted proteins | sample LL_1208_BB_MetaG_FD_177983 | JGI IMG/M metagenome (GOLD analysis project Ga0214917, IMG submission 177983) | Freshwater microbial communities from Lake Lanier, Atlanta, Georgia, United States - LL_1208_BB | ecosystem: Environmental > Aquatic > Freshwater > Lake | place: USA: Georgia | collected... | reverse complement strand
GGGAAGCCACAGCGGCTGGCATGGTCGATTGCAAGAAAGCTCTCGATGAAGCCGGTGGAGATTTCGATAAGGCTGTTGAAATCATCCGCGTTAAAGGACTTAAGGGCGTCACAAAGCGCGAAGGTCGTTCCACCTCGAACGGTTTGATTGCAGCAAAAGCAGAAGGAACCACTGCTGTGATGCTCGAACTTAACTGCGAAACCGATTTCGTTGCTAAGGGCGATCGCTTCCAGGCAGTTGCTGATGAATTGCTCGGCCATCTCTTTGCTTCAAAGCAGAAAGATCTCGCCGCATTCGTTGGCTCGAAGCTTCCCACTGGAAAAGGTGTTCAAGAAGCTATTGATGAAGCTAATGCAACACTTGGCGAAAAGGTAGAACTTCGTCGCATTGCTGTGATTGATGGTTCGGCGAGCGCTCTTTATCTCCACCGCACCAGTCCAGATCTTCCACCACAAGTTGGAGTGCTTGTGGCACTTGGAAAAGCAGATGAAGTTGTCGGAAAAGATGTCGCACAGCACATCGCAGCTTTTGCTCCGCAATATCTCAATCGTGAATCGGTCCCAACTGATGTCATCGAGAATGAGCGTCGCGTAGCAGAAGAGACTGCCCGTAATGAGGGCAAGCCTGATGCAGCAATCGCAAAGATTGTCGAGGGTCGCGTTACTGGTTTCGTCAAGGAAGTTTCGCTCCTGGAGCAGGCTTTTGCAAAGGATCAGAAGAAATCAGTCCAACAAATCCTTACAGATGCGGGAAATTCCGTGTCTGCCTTCTATCGATTCCGAGTAGGTCAGTAACCTATAGCGGTAGATTTGCAGTAAGAAAGGAGCACTCGAATGGCTAACGCACGACATAGCTATAAGCGAGTGCTCCTTAAACTTTCTGGAGAAGTTTTCGGTGGTGAAAAAGGCGTTGGTGTTGATCCCGATGTTGTTCACGATGTTGCAGCGCAGATTGCAGAAGTTGTTCGCAGCGGAGTAGAAGTCGCTATCGTCGTTGGCGGCGGTAATTATTTCCGTGGCGCAGAGCTTCAAGAACGTGGCATGGATCGCGCTCGCGCTGACTATATGGGCATGCTCGGAACTGTGATGAACTGCCTAGCGCTCCAAGACTTCTTAGAAAAAGCAGGTATTGATACTCGTGTACAAACTGCCATCACCATGGGACAAGTCGCAGAGCCCTACATTCCGCGTCGTTCTATTCGGCATTTAGAAAAGGGTCGAGTTGTGATCTTCGGAGCGGGTGCAGGCATGCCGTTCTTTACTACCGACACAGTTGCTGCACAACGCGCACTTGAAATTGGAGTAGATGCGCTCTTGCTCGCAAAGAGCGGAGTGGATGGCGTTTACTCTGCCGATCCACGAAAAGATAGGAGTGCGACTAAGTTCGAATTTATTTCTTATGATGATGTTCTTTCGAAATCACTTGCAGTCGCAGATGCCGCAGCTTTTAGCTTGTGCCGCGAAAATAAATTGCCAATCATCGTCTTTAACTTGTTAGAAAAAGGCAATATCGCTCGCGCCGTTCGGGGCGAGCCAATCGGAACTCTAGTTAACTAACGAAGCACACACAGGGAGCGCCATGACAATCCAAGCCGTACTTGCCGATACAAATTCCAAGATGAATAAGGCAGTCGATGTAGCAAAAGCAGATTTTGCGGCGATTCGTACCGGACGAGCCCACCCTTCAATGTTCGCAAAAATCATGGTCGAGTACTACGGAACAGCAACCCCTCTCTCACAACTTGCAACAGTGCAAGTTCCTGAAGCGCGGACAGCCCTTGTTACACCTTTTGATAAGAGCGCTATTCCCTCCATTGAAAAGGCAATTCGTGAATCAGATTTAGGTGTGAATCCAGGCGGCGATGGAAACGTTATCCGCGTCAATTTCCCACAGCTCACGGAAGATCGACGAAAAGAATTCATTAAGGTTGCGAAGGCAAAAGCCGAGGATTCAAAGATTTCAATCCGCGCTATCCGCCGCACCGCAAAAGAATCGATGGAGAAGCTGGAAAAAGATGGCTCCATCGGCAAAGATGATTTAACTCGTGGCGAGAAGGAACTTGAGAAAGTCACTTCTGATCATGTCGCAAAGATCGATGAACTTCTTAAACATAAGGAAGCAGAACTTCTCGAAGTTTAACTTTGAGTTATTGATATGAGCGACCTCCACTCGATAAATGAGGCGATTAACAAGCGCGCTGGTCGCAAACTTCTGCCATCGATAGCCGTCGGACTTTTTCTTCTGGCAATTATCTTCTCAACGATGGCTTATGTTCCGGTGCTCTTTGGGGTCTTTGTCGGGGTTGCAGTTCTCATTGCTCTGCACGAACTCACAAACGCGTTTCGATCAAGAGATATCAATACCAATTATCTTCAACTAAGTACCGCAACAGCGCTCATACTTTTGAGTTCGTGGGTGGGTGGATTACCTGGACTTGCTGTCTCGGTTGCTATCGCACTTATCGTCAATTTGTTCTTAGTACTTCTTCGGGGGACTGAAGGCTTTATAAAAAATGCAACGGCAACGGCCTTCGCACTTCTCTATCCAGGTTTTGTTGCAGGCTTTATTTTCTTACTAGCTCGCTCCGGTGAAGGATTTTCATATATCGCAACGCTTGTGATTCTGGTTGGATGCAATGACACGTTTGCTTATATCTTTGGAGTGCTCCTTGGTAAGCATCCATTGGCACCGAAAATCTCCCCAAAGAAAACTTGGGAGGGCTTTATCGGGGGATTACTTTTCACATCCATTGGTAGCGCGCTCGCGTTCTATTTTTTACTCGATCATCATCCTGCCATAGGTGCTCTTGCTGGCTTCGCTGGCGTCTTGGCTGCCACGGTCGGCGATTTAGTTGAGAGCGCTATCAAGCGAGACCTTTCTATTAAGGATATGGGAACCCTTTTGCCAGGACATGGAGGCATGTTGGACCGCCTCGATTCTGCTCTGATTACTGCGCCTGTCATGTGGTGTTGTGTCGAATTATTAAAGCGTTTCGCATGATCGAATTGAAATTAGTTTTCGACGAGCCTAAACAGCGGAAGAAAGCTCCAGAACATCTGGCTGATCTCACTAAGGAAGAGCGTCGCGCTAAAGCTGAATCTCTTGGACTTCCAGCTTTTCGCGCTAATCAAATCTCCACGCATTACTTCACTCATTACAACGACGATCCAGAATCCTGGACTGATATTCCAGCGGCGATGAGACCGCTTGTTGCTGAACATTTCTTACCAAAACTCATCACGTTAGTTCGATCGATTACCTGCGATAACGGCAAGACCAGAAAAGATTTATGGCGCCTGCACGACGGCGTGCTTGTTGAGTCAGTCTTGATGCGCTATTCCGATCGCACAACCGTATGTATCTCTTCTCAAGCTGGTTGCGGTATGAACTGTCCTTTCTGCGCAACCGGTCAAGCAGGACTCACTCGAAATCTCACTGCTGGAGAAATAACTGCACAAATCGTTGCATCAGCCAAATCATGTGCGACTGGTGAACTGCCAGGCGGGCCAACGCGACTTTCTAATGTTGTCTTTATGGGAATGGGGGAACCTCTCGCTAACTACAATTCAGTGCTGCGAACAGTTCGGAACATTATTACTCCGCAACCAGATGGACTTGGAATTGGAGCTCGCTCGGTAACCGTTTCGACGGTTGGACTTGTTACTGGAATTGAAAAGCTCACCGCAGAAGATCTTCAAGTCACCCTTGCAGTTTCATTACATACCCCTGATGATGAACTTCGAGATACTTTGGTGCCTATAAATTCACGCTGGAAAGTTAAAGAAGTTCTCACCGCTGCTGATAAATATGCCGAACAAACAGGGCGCAGATACTCCATTGAGTATGCGTTGATTCGAGATATAAACGATCAACAATGGCGCGCTGACCTACTTGGCCGTTTACTGAAAAATCGCCATGCCCATGTCAATTTAATTCCACTGAACCCAACACCAGGTTCTAAATGGACTGCATCCCGTAAAGAGGATGAACGTGCATTTGTCCGAACCTTAGAAAATTATGGAGTTCCGGTTACGGTTCGTGATACGAGAGGGCGGGAGATTGATGGTGCGTGTGGCCAACTCGCCGCCGCAGAAGTCGCCACCAAATAATCTTCGCCTTTCATCTTGATAGCAGGTGGTTGGCTAACTAAACTCAAACCCTCATCTAATTTCGGAGGTTTTCGTGAAGACCCTGCAAAATTTCATCAACGGACAGAAAGTTCAATCGTCCTCAGATAAGACTCAAGATCTCATCAATCCAGCAACGGGTGAAGTTTTTGCCAAAGCTCCAGTATCAAATGCTGCCGATGTTGATAAGGCGATGAAAGCTGCAGAGAAAGCATTCGAAGTATGGAAGGAATCCACTCCCGGCGAGCGTCAGAAAGCAATCAACAAGATTGCTGACGCAATCGAGGCTCGCTCCGAAGAATTAATCCAGATTGAAAGTGAAAATACTGGTAAGCCAATCGCAGTAACCCGAGCTGAAGAAATCGGCCCCATGCTTGATCAGATTCGATTCTTTGCGGGTGCAGCTCGCCATCTCGAAGGTCGTTCCGCAGCGGAATACTTCAAAGGGCATACTTCTTTTATTCGCCGCGAACCCATTGGAGTTTGCGCTCAGGTAACACCGTGGAATTACCCAATGATGATGGCGGTATGGAAATGGGCTCCGGCTATCGCGGCTGGAAATACCGTTGTACTCAAGCCAAGCGACACAACTCCAGTATCAACTGTATGGATGGCTGAACTGATGCAAGAGTTCTTACCTGAAGGTGTCATCAATGTCGTCGTTGGAGATCGCGACACTGGTAAACATTTAGTCGAACATGAAATTCCGCAATTTATTTCCATCACTGGTTCGGTGCGCGCCGGCATGGAAGTTGCCTCGAGTGCGGCAAAAGATCTGAAGCGTGTTCATCTCGAGCTTGGCGGAAAAGCTCCCGTCGTAATTTTCGATGATGCAAACCTTGAAGCGGCGTGCGAATGGATTGCCGTAGCTGGTTATTTCAACGCCGGACAAGATTGCACCGCTGCTACCCGAGTACTTGTAGAGGCAAGCGCTTATGACGATGTAGTTGCGCTATTGAGCGAGCAAGCTAAGAACGTCATTAAAGTCGGTATGCCAGATGAAGATGTTCTCGTTGGCCCAGTAAATAACGCAAACCAGCTCGCTCGCGTTAAGGGATTCCTAGACCGCGTTCCAGCTCATGCTCGCGTTACAGCCGGCGGGACGGCAATTAATCGACCAGGATATTTCTGGAATCCGACTGTGGTTGCTGATCTCAAGCAAGATGATGAGATGATTCAAAATGAAATCTTTGCACCAGTCATTACAGTTCAGAAATTCACTGATGAAGCAGAAGCAGTTCGCCATGCCAATGGCGTGAAGTATGGACTTGCTTCAAGTGTCTGGACCAAGGATCACGGTCGAGCGATGCGAATGGCGAAAGCCTTTGATTTCGGATGCGTCTGGATCAATACTCATATACCGATGGTCGCCGAAATGCCACATGGCGGCTTCAAGCACTCCGGCCATGGGAAAGACCTCTCAGGATATGGATTTGAGGAATACACGCGCATCAAACACGTCATGACAAATCTCAACGCCTGATAGATTTCCCCAAATTTCTAGGCCCGACTCGAGAAAGTGAAACGATGATGAGAGATAAACAATCGCTATCACCTGAAGCGCAGGCGATTGTTCGCGCTCAACTCACACGTCGCTCACTTCTTGTTGGCGCAGGTGCTATTGCTGGTGCCACAACTCTTGCAGCCTGCGGCACAGGTTCAAGCGATTCGCAAACTCAAGGAGTCGTTGATGTCAGCGATACAGAGAAAATTGTGCGCTGGGCAAATTGGCCTCTTTATTTAGATTACAACGAGGACTCGAAAGAATATCCAACTCTCAAAGCTTTTGAAAAGAAAACCGACATTACTTCGACCTATACCGAGGATATTGACGACAACAATACTTTCTACGGAAAAGTTCAAGGACAGCTCTCAATCGGAGCAGACATTGGATACGACGTTGTAACACTTACCGATTGGATGGCAGGTCGTTGGATCGAACAGGGTTATGCCCAGAAATTCGATGCCTCAAACATTCCAAATAAAACTAATATCCGAAAAGTTCTTTCAGAAGTCGGATTCGATAATGGAAGAAATTACTCTTTAACCTGGCAATCAGGATTTGCTGGATTTGGTTGGAACACTCAGAAACTTCCTAAGGGCGTTCGTACGCTTGAAGATCTATTTGCTCCGGTAAATAAAGGACGCATTATGGTTCTCTCGGAACTTCGCGACACAATCGGAATCATCATGCAATATCAAGGCGTAGACCCATCGGGAGATTTCACTGAAGACCAATATATGAATGCAATTGATTTCCTTAAAGGGAAGATTGCAGATGGCTTTATTCGCCAAGTAAAAGGAAACTCATACTCTGAGAGCCTTGTAAACGGCGATGCAGTAGCGGTCATCGGTTGGTCGGGCGATATGTTTATCTTGAAATCAGAAAATGACGGTAAATTTGATTTCGCAATTCCAGAATCGGGCGGCATGCTCTGGAGCGATAACATGCTTATTCCTTCAACCTCAACTCATAAGAAGAATGCAGAAACTTTGATTAACTACTACTACGATCCGGCGGTTTCTGCAGAAGTCGCTGCGTACGTGAATTACATCTGCCCTGTTGAAGCTGCACAACCAGAATTGGAAAAGATTGATCCAAAACTTGCAGAGAGCCCATTTATTTTTCCTGATGAAGCTACGTTGGCGAAGGTCAAAGTATTTCGTTCTCTCACCTCTGATGAGACTACGAAGTATCAGACCGCGTTTGACGAAGCCATCGGTAATTAGGGGCTCGGTAAGTAGCCGCTGATGGCGAACTCCAAAGTTTCGCAAGACACTGGCGATCTCAGACTTAATCGCATCTCTAAGTATTACGGTGATTTCTGCGCCGTCGATGATCTTTCTCTAACTATTCCGGACGGGTCATTCTTCGCGCTCCTGGGCCCATCGGGATGTGGAAAGACCACAACTCTGCGCATGATTGCAGGTCTGGAAGAACCATCGCAGGGGACCATCAGTATTGGCGAAACAGATATCACCACTCAAAAGCCCTACCAACGTAACGTTAATACTGTTTTTCAAAACTATGCGCTTTTTCCTCACCTTACTATCTTTGAAAATATCTCCTTTGGATTACGTCGTCGCGGCATCAAAGATGTAAAGGCCGAAGTAGAAAATGCCCTCAATCTTGTAGAGCTAGGACATCTAGCTGAGCGTAAACCCGGCCAGTTATCGGGTGGGCAACAACAGAGAATTGCAGTAGCGCGCGCCATTGTTAATCGCCCTGAAGTATTACTCCTTGATGAACCACTCGGTGCTCTTGACCTCAAACTTCGTCGCCAGATGCAGATTGAACTTAAGCGCATCCAGATGGAAGTAGGTATTACCTTTATTCACGTTACCCACGATCAAGAAGAAGCGATGACGATGGCAGACACCATCGCTGTTATGAATCAAGGAAAGATCGAACAGATGGGTTCAGCCACAGATTTATATGAGTCTCCCAAGACCGCATTCGTTGCAAATTTCCTTGGTCAATGCAACCTCATTAAGGCGAAAGTTCAATCTCGTGCTGCCGGAAAAGCGGTAGTCACGGCCAAAGGATTAACGTTTGAAGTTCCACTTTCGCGGGTTTCCACAGATAGCGATTCAGTTCTCCTTGGTGTGCGCCCTGAGAAATTACGCCTCGACGATAAGGGCGTTAATTCCATTAAAGAGTGCGTAGTTACTGATCGTTCCTTCGTGGGAACTTCCACACAGTATTTAGTTCGTACTCCTTGGGATCTCGAACTTGTTGTATTCGAACAGAACGATGAAGGTCTACATGATTTACGTGTAGGGGATAAGGTCTCACTCGAATGGGATCCAGAACATACATTTGCACTCGATGGCGCACAAGATGTCAACGCTGGCGCAGATCTCGACGACGAGTAAGTAGATGGCATTTCTTCACGGCGCGAGTTCGACTCACTCTGGACCAAAGAGTGGACTTAAATCGCGTTCAATTACTCCTTATTTACTTTTAGCACCGGGCTTAATCTGGCTCGTTACTTTCTTCATCATTCCAATTCTCTCTCTTGCAAGTACATCAACGATGGTTCGCCCCGAAGGCGCACAAGTTGGTACGTACGTTCAAGAACTACGTTTTCAGAACTATGTTGATGCATTTGTTTCTAACCAAGACCAATACCTTCGCTCATTTGTGTATGCAGGCATAGCAACTCTCCTCGCGTTAGCGATTGCGTATCCGCTTGCCTACATGATTGCCTTCAAATCTGGTAAATATCGCAACATCTTGCTCGTTCTTGTTGTAGCCCCCTTCTTCACGTCGTTCCTGCTCCGCACCATTGCTTGGACACAAATCCTTGGTGATGAAGGGCCAGTAATTTCAACTTTGAAACTTATACCTTTTGTTGATGACTCGATCAGATTAACTGCGACTCCATTTGCAGTTGTATCTGGACTCACTTACAACTTCCTGCCTTTCATGACCCTACCGCTTTATGCGAGCCTTGAGAGAATAGACCCACGGACTCTCGAAGCAGCTGGAGATTTGTACGCAAATGGCTTTACTACATTTAGAAAAGTTACTGTTCCACTATCAATGCCCGGAGTTGTCGCTGGCACTCTTCTTACCTTTATTCCCGCCGCTGGCGATTACGTTAACGCCGCACTACTTGGTAACCCAAGTACAAAGATGATTGGTAACGTTATTGAATCTCGCTTCTTTGCCGTAGTGGATTACCCAACTGCAGCTGCGCTCTCATTCACATTGATGGCAACGATCTTGATTCTCGTTACGCTCTACATTCGAAAATCGGGAACGGATGAATTGGTATGACAACTTCGGCTGCTCCCATGCCATCTCTGAATCATCGCGCCGCGCGCTGGTTCTCTAGAAATCTCATCCGTATTTATGCCGGCTTAGCTTTTATTTATCTATTCATTCCCGTCGCATATACCTTCGCTTTCTCCTTTAATGATGCGGGAAAGAGCAACCTGGTGTGGCAGGGATTTACTCTTGATAACTGGAAGAACCCTTGTGGCGCTCCACAGGTATGCCAGGCGGTCGCGAACTCACTTCAAATTGGAATTCTCTCCACGACAATTGCCACAGTCCTTGGCACCATGATTGCCTTCGCGCTAGGTCGTCATAAATTCCGTGGTCGCACCAGCACTAATCTTTTAATCTTCTTACCTATGGCAACCCCGGAAGTTGTCCTCGGCGCATCGCTACTTGCTATGTTCCTCAATCTCCGCATCAACCCTGGATTCTGGACGATTGTCATCTCTCACGTAATGTTCTGTATTTCTTTTGTGGTTGTAACGGTGAAGGCACGTATTGCCTCGCTCGATCCACGACTTGAACAGGCTGCCATGGATCTCTACGCCAACGAGCGCGAAACTTTCCGTTACGTGACCTTACCTTTAGTAATGCCTGGAATTGCAGGAGCGGCACTTCTTGCTTTTTCGCTCTCATTTGATGACTTCATCATCACAAACTTCAATTCAGGCGTCGTTTCGACTTTCCCGAAATTTGTTTATGTTTCTGCAGCGCGCGGTATTCCCGCCCAAGCCAATGTCATCGGTAGCGCGATGTTCTTCATTGCACTGATTATCGTTATTGTTGGACAAGTCGTCAGCCGCCAAAGAAAGAAGTCATGACCAATCTCGGAAATATGTACGGCCCGAATTTCACATTCCTTGGGATTCCAGCCTGCGATTTAGATAGGCCTGAGAGCTTGGAAAGCGCCGATGTCATCATCGTCGGTGCGCCTATTGATAGCGGTACCTCTCATCGCTCTGGTGCAAAGTTTGGTCCGCAAGCAATTCGTATGGGGGATTACCTTCCTCACGATGGAGAGAGACCACATCTTGCGCTCCGTGTTGATGGTTTAAAGGATTTAAAAGTTTTCGATGCGGGAGATTTGTTGATGCCACCTGGTGATCTCGTTGATTCACTGGCGGTTTTGAAAGCTGCAACTGAGAAGATTTCTAGAGCGGGAGCGATTGCTGTTGTCTTAGGCGGAGATCACTCCATTGCATCGGCCGATGTTGCGGGAATTGCTGAACATCGCGGCAAAGGAAAGATCTCGATGGTGCACTTCGATGCACATGCCGATACCGGTGATCTCCAATTTGGCGCGCTTGTTGGACACGGAACACCGATGCGCAGACTTATTGAGAACGGATACGTACGCGGCGATCGTTTCTTGCAACTTGGACTACGAGGCTACTGGCCAGATGATGCAACGCTTAATTGGATGCGCGATCAAGGAATGCGTTCCTATGAGATGACAGAAATTCATCATCGGGGATTAAAGGCAGTACTTGATGAGTCCTTCGCAACACTCACCGACGGTTGTGATGGAGTATTTCTCTCGGTTGATATTGATGTTGTGGATCCTGGAATGGCTCCAGGGACGGGAACTCCAGAACCTGGCGGAATGACGTCACGTGAATTATTGGAAGCGGTTCGACGAATTTGCTTAGAGTTACCAGTTGTGGGAATAGATGTTGTGGAAGTTTCACCACCTTTTGATTCGGCGGATATCACTGCAATCCTTGCCAACCGCGTGGTCCTTGAAGCGCTCAGTGCAATTGCGAAGCGTCGTTCTGGAACTACATACTCTCCAACGCAGAATTTATTAGATCGTTAGGCTTGAGCGAGCGCTTCATCAAGAATTGAAAGCGCTTCCCTTAGAAGATGTTCTGGCATAACAAGCGGTGGAATCAAACGAATCACATTTCCATACGTTCCTGCTGAGAGAATTAGAACTCCCTTTTGTTGGCAGTACCTAATTGCAGAGGTAAGTGCGGCAGGATTTGGATCTTTAGTGCCTGGCATTACCAACTCAATAGCTTGCATTGCACCGCGACCACGAACATCACCGACGATTGAATAATTCTTCTTCATATCTTGAAGCGCGGCACCCATAATCACACCGAGTTGATTTGCTCGATCAACAAGCTTTTCTTCTTCAATTGTCGCGATTGCTCCAAGCGCTGCGGCGCATGCGATAGGTGAACCACCAAAGGTTCCGCCAAGACCACTCATATGAATTGAATCCATGACTTCGGCGCGACCAGTAACGCCGGCAAGTGGAAGGCCACCGGCAATTCCCTTAGCGGTAGTGATGAGATCAGGAACAATTCCTTCATCTTCACAAGCAAACATCTGGCCAGTACGTGCAAATCCCGTCTGCACTTCATCTGCAACAAAGAGAATCCCATTATCTTTGCAGAACTTGGAGAGACCTGGCAGGAATCCCTTGCATGGCACGATAAATCCACCTTCACCCATGATTGGTTCAATCACAATGCATGCAACGTTGGTGGCGCCAATTTCTTTTTCTATTTTGTGAATGACGGTGTCGAGAACTGAGTTCTCACAAGAACCAGAACAAGAATCACAACGGAATGGATAGGCCATCGGCATCCGATAAACCTCAGGAGTAAAAGGTCCAAATCCATCTTTATACGGCATGTTCTTTGCGGTCATTGCCATAGTGAGGTTAGTGCGTCCGTGATACCCATGTTCAAAGACAACAACTGCTTGGCGCTTTGTAAATTTACGCGCAATCTTGACTGCGTTTTCTACAGCTTCCGCTCCAGAGTTAAAGAGCGCAGATTTCTTCTTATGAGTTCCTGGAGTCAAGCGATTAAGCGCTTCGCATACTTCGATATAACCCATATATGGAGCGATCATGAAACAGGTATGTGTGAATGCTTCGACTTGGGCTTGAACATTTTTCACAACGCGGTCAGCTGAATTGCCGACGTTGACAACGGCAATACCGGCTCCCATATCGATGATGGAGTTTCCATCGACATCAATGATTACGCCGCCGCCAGCTTTTTCGACGACAACAGGAATTGCCATGCCAAGTGCTGCTGATACCGCTTCAGAGCGACGCTTAATCAATTCCTGGGATTTTGGACCGGGGATTGCAGTAACAAGTTTTCTTTCCTGCGGAATATGCGCTCCTGAAGTCATAGACCCATTCTATCTTTTCGATTAATTCTGCTCATTTCTGAGAAGATGGGCTCATGCGCGATATCGTGATTTTGGGCTCAACTGGTTCCATCGGGGTGCAAGCTCTCGAAGTTATCGCAGCGAATCCCGGAAAATTCCGCGTCGTCGGCTTGAGCGCAGGCGCGAATAATCTTGAGAGATTAATAGAACAAGTAAAGAAATTCTCAGTACCAATCGTTGGGACCACAGGTGATGGCTCCATTCTTCGCAGCGCTCTGCCCCATGTAGAAGTTATTGATGGCTCGGAATCGTCACTTCAGATTGCGGCGCTTTCTTGTGATGTTGTTCTCAACGGAATCACCGGATCTATCGGACTTGGCCCCACGCTTGCAGCTTTAGAAGTTGGTAACAAAGTAGCCCTTGCAAATAAAGAGTCACTTGTTGCTGGCGGCGATTTAGTAATGGCTCACGGTCGTGACCGAATCATTCCTGTCGATTCAGAACATTCTGCGCTTTTTCAGGCCCTACAAGCAGGCAAGATTTCTGATGTCGAGAAGGTAGTTCTTACTGCAAGCGGTGGACCATTTCGAGATGTAAAAGATTTATCTCAAGTTTCGTTAGCAGATGCGCTAAATCATCCAACCTGGAATATGGGGCTGGTTGTGACGATTAACTCGGCAACGTTAGTTAATAAAGGTCTAGAAATTATCGAAGCCCATTATCTATTTGATATTCCTTATAACAAGATTGAAGCAGTCATTCATCCACAATCAATTGTGCATTCCATGGTGGAATTTAGAGATGGATCAACCATTGCTCAAGCATCACCTCCAAATATGAAAGGCCCTATCGCGTATGCAATCGGTTACCCCGATCGCATCGCTCATGCGATACCAGCTCTAGATTGGAAGACATCACAGACATGGACCTTTGCGCCAATTGACCATGAACGATTCCCAGCCATTGAGTTAGCGAAACGTTGTGGCGCGCTGGGGGGAGCGGTGGCTGCGATGTACAACGCTGCAAATGAAGTTGCAGTAGCAGCTTTTATGAAAGAACTTATTCCATTCACAGCAATTGTGGATACTATTGAAAAGGTCGTTACAAAATTGGGCGGTCAAGCACAATCTGTGGTGCGAGATCTCAAAGATGTCAGCGCAATTGAGAATGATGCGCGACGCGTAGCGCAGGAAGCGCTCGCGAAGCGGTAGGAGAAGACGTGGGATTCTTGGGAGTAATTGCATTCATTATTGCTTTATTAGCATCAGTAATGATTCATGAGTTGGGCCACTATCTGACAGCAAAGCGATATGGCATGCGCGTTACCGAATTCTTTCTCGGATTTGGAAAGCGAATCTGGTCAACCACTCGAGGTGAGACTGAATTTGGCTTAAAGGCCATTCCTGCTGGTGGTTATTGCAAGATATCTGGAATGTCTTCGCGGGAGGAACTGCCGGATGAAGTTAAGCCGCGAGCTTTCTATCGTGCTTCTGTTCCCAAGAAGTTAGTAGTTTTAGGAGCGGGATCATTCTTACATTTTATTCTTGGAATTCTTCTTCTCTTTACACTTTTTGCCGGAGTTGGAACATCTCAAATTCTCCCCGTAGTTTCTAAAGTCGTGGACTGTGTACCAGCAGCGAGTGAATGCACTACGAACGATCCGATCTCTCCGGCCAAACTCGTTGGCCTCAAATCCGGCGATCGCATTATTGGAATTAATGGAGAGCAGAAGGATTGGGTTGATATCACTCCAATCTTGAGAGCTTCGGCTGGAAAAGAAATTTCTCTCTTAATTCTTCGAGGCGGCGCTGAAATGACGATTTCCGTAACGCCGGCATCACGAACAGTAGGTGGTGAGATTCGTGGTTTCTTAGGGATTATCAATGAAGTAGGAATAGTTCGCGAGAATCCAATAAAGGCAATCGGCACTTCTTTAAGTGCGACCAGTTCAATCTTCCAAGGTTCCTTGAAGGCTCTTGTTGGGTTACCCGCACAGATTCCTGCTCTGGTTCGTCAGACATTTCTAGGCGAAGAACGAAGCGATGACGGATTAGTTGGAATTGTTGGAGTAGCACGTGCCAGCGGTGAGACAGTCTCAAGCGGAAACCTCACTTCAAGTGAAAAGTTTGCTACCTTCTTATTGATTGTTGCATCACTTAATATTTTCGTTGGCATATTTAATCTACTACCGATTCTTCCGCTTGATGGCGGACATATGGCAGTTGCACTCTATGAAGGCGCCCGACGTCGAAGCGCCAAAGCGCGAGGCAAAGCCGATCCAGGACCAGTTGATGTGGAGAAACTCACCCCAATTACGATGGTGGTCTTTGTTTTGCTTGCATTTCTAACGCTCTTGCTCCTCTTTGCCGATATCTTCAATCCGATTAATTTGAATCTTTAAGGCAGAATATGGACATGGTCAATCTCGGAATGCCACAGGCGCCGCTTCCTACACTTGCGCCACGACGCAAGACCAAACAATTGAAGTTGGGAAACGTACTTGTTGGCGGGGATGCTCCAGTCTCTGTTCAATCTATGTGCACCACTCTTACTGCGGACGTCAATGCAACGCTCCAACAGATTGCCGAACTCACCGCATCTGGCTGCCAGATTGTCCGCGTCGCAGTTCCCAGCCAAGATGATGCAGATGCTCTCAAGCACATTGCCAAAAAATCTCAGATTCCAGTCATTGCTGATATTCATTTTCAACCAAAATACATTTTTGCCGCAATCGACGCAGGTTGCGCAGGAGTACGTGTTAACCCAGGAAATATCAAACAATTTGATGACAAAGTAAAAGAAGTAGCAAAGGCCGCTGGTGATGCCGGAATTCCAATTCGTATCGGTGTGAATGCTGGTTCTTTAGATCCTCGACTTCTCGCAAAATATGGAAAAGCAACGCCTGAGGCACTTGTCGAATCAGCTATGTGGGAGATTGGTTTATTTGAAGAGCATGGATTTACTGATATTAAAATTTCAGTAAAGCATCACGATCCAGTCACCATGGTTAAGGCGTATCGCTTACTCGCTTCAAAGTGCGACTATCCGCTACATCTTGGAGTGACTGAAGCCGGTCCAATTTTCCAAGGGACCATAAAGTCAGCTACCGCATTTGGAATTCTTCTCTCTGAAGGAATCGGTGACACTATCCGCGTCTCGCTCTCTGCTCCACCCGTGGAGGAAGTCAAAGTTGGTATTTCAATTCTTGAATCTCTGAATCTTCGTCAAAGAAAACTTGAAATTGTTTCCTGTCCATCATGTGGACGCGCTCAAGTTGATGTGTATACATTGGCTGAAAAAGTACAAGCAGGCTTGGAGGGCATGACTGTTCCGCTCCGTGTTGCAGTTATGGGTTGCGTTGTAAATGGACCTGGAGAGGCGCGCGAAGCTGACCTTGGTGTTGCATCTGGAAATGGCAAAGGTCAGATCTTTGTTAAAGGTGAAGTCATCAAAACTGTTCCGGAAGCACAAATTGTTGAGACCCTGATTGAAGAAGCAATGCGTCTTGCAGAAGAAATGGAAGCTGCTGGTGTCGCCTCAGGCGAACCGACTGTAAACGTTAAGTAATTCGCTAGGCTACGCCGCATGTTGCGCATGTCATCTCTCTTTCTACGCACCTTACGAGATGACCCATCAGATGCCTCGGTTGCAAGCCATAAACTCTTAGTTCGCGCCGGATATGTTCGTCCTATCGCCGCTGGAATCTTTTCGTGGCTTCCACTTGGAGTAATTGCGCTTCGTAATGTCGAACGAGTTATTCGCGAAGAGATGGATCGAGCTGGTTTCCAAGAAGTTCACTTTCCTGCACTTCTACCCAAAGATCCTTATGAGAAGACAAACCGCTGGGAAGAATATGGTCCAGCGCTATTTAGGTTGCAGGATAGAAAAGGTAGCGACTATTTACTAGGTCCAACACACGAAGAGATGTTTACCTTGATGGTTAAAGGCGAGTACTCCTCATATAAAGACTTGCCATTATCGATTTATCAAATTCAAACTAAGTATCGAGACGAAGCCCGCCCTAGAAGCGGAATCGTCCGCGGTAGAGAATTTGTGATGAAGGATTCATATTCTTTTGATCTTGATGAAGCGGGGCTTGAAGTTTCCTATCAAAAGCATCGCGACGCTTATATCTCTACCTTTAATCGCCTTGGTTTGAAATTTAATATCGTCTCGGCAATGTCCGGAGCTATGGGCGGATCAAAATCTGAGGAGTTTCTTGCGCCATGTAGTACTGGTGAAGATACCTACGTGCTCTGTCCTAAGTGTGGTTACGCCGCAAATGTCGAGGCGATGACAACGAAGATTGAGAATAAAGACTTTGGAAACCCGCCTGCGATGGAAATACTTGATACTCCTGATACGCCAACCATCGATACCTTGGTTGAAGTCATGAATAGTAAGTACTCCGCAGGAATCACCGCTTCCGATACCTTGAAGAATGTTCTCTTAATGGCCGATGGCCATCCCATCTCAGTTTTAGTTCCGGGCGATCGCGAAGTTGATTTAAAGCGAGTTGAAGCTAATTTAATCGGCGTAAAAGATCTCCGTTTATTTGAAGATACTGACTTTGCCAAGCGACCTGAACTCGTGAAGGGTTATGTTGGCCCACAAGACGCCAAGAAATTTGGTTTAAAACTCTATGCCGATCCGCGGATACAGTTAGGTTCACATTGGGTCACAGGTGCAAATCAGAAAAACAAGCACATGCGTTATGTCACTCATGGACGTGATTTCAACGTAGACGGATTTATTGAAGCAGCTGAAGTACGAGAAGGCGATTCATGCCCTTCATGCGCGACAGCAGTCATTATTGATCGCGCAATAGAGATTGGACATATCTTCCAACTTGGTCGCAAGTATGCCGAGGCACTCGAGCTCACAGTGCTAGATAAAGAAGGTAAATCACGCGTAGTAACTATGGGCTCTTACGGTATCGGTGTCTCACGCGCTGTTGCTGCGATCGTTGAACAATCCCACGATGAAATCGGAATTCTCTGGCCTGAGGAAATCGCGCCAGCCAAGGTTCATATTGTTGCAACCGGAAAAGATGATGAACCTTTTGACGTTGCAGAAAGAATTGCAAACGAGCTTGAAAGTAAAGGTATATCAGTCATGCTCGATGATCGTCGCGACTCCAGTCCCGGAGTGAAGTTTAAGGATGCAGAATTAATTGGCAATCCTTTTATTGTGATTATTGGTAAAGGTCTGCAAGGCGGAAAAGTTGAGTTCCGAATCCGTAAAACCAATGAGAAATCTGAACTTCCTGTTGGTGAAATAGTTTCACACCTTGTAAAGCTCATTGGCTAACTTTCTGACGTGGAGATCTCCCTCGAGGTAATTATCTTTCTAGTTTTGGCTTCAGGTTTTGCGGGATTTGTCGATTCCATCGCAGGTGGCGGGGGGCTCATTCAACTTCCGTCACTACTCATTTCGATGCCCAATACTGCGCCCTCGCTCTTATTAGGAACGAATAAGTTGCCATCTTTTTTGGGAACTCTTGGGGCGACTGCTTCTTATCTGAGGAAAGTAAAGCCAGATTTCAAATTAGCTTTTGTCATGGCAGTCCCCGCATTTGTGGGTTCAGGTTTAGGTGCAAATATCGCCACAAAGATTCCGAAAGATGCATTTAAGCCCATCATTCTTTTTATGCTCATTTCCGTTGCGCTTTACACCTGGCGAAAAAAGGAATTAGGTTTAGTAGAAAACTTTCGCTTCGCACGACGCCACCAGGTCGGCATGGGCGCACTCGCAGGATTAGTAATTGGTTTTTATGATGGCATCTTTGGTCCTGGAACAGGATCTTTTTTAATGTTGATTCTCGTGGCGCTTCTCGGCTTTGCATTTTTACAAGCATCAGTCACCGCTAAGATCGTCAATCTTGCTACCAATCTTGGTGCAATACTGGTCTTCGGATTCCATGGAAAGATTATGTGGATGCTCGGATTGACGATGGCTTTCGGCAACATCACTGGAGGGTTTCTCGGCGCTCGCTGGGCGCTCAAGGGCGGTTCAGCTCTCATAAGAAAAGTTTTTCTTGTAGTTACGACACTTCTTATACTCCGCTTGGCCTATGACACCTTCCTAAGAGGTTAACTTCTCGGGTATTCTTCGCTCACCACAACTTAACAACAACTAAATAAGTAGGTCGAATATGTCACTCGTCAATAACCTCACAGAATTACTCACTCCTGTCGTCACACAAGCGGGATTTGTTTTGGAAGAAGTCACAATCACTCCGATTGGAAAACGGCGATTAGTTGCCGTCGTTGTGGATCGTGACGATCGAAATCCATCTCTTGATGAAGTCACCGTTGTATCTAAAGAAGTTTCTACAATTCTCGACAATTACTCGCAGTTAGGTGAGATGCCTTTTACTCTTGAAGTCACCACGCCTGGCATTGATCGCCCATTAACGTTGGAGCGCCATTGGAAAAAGAACATCGGGCGTTTGGTAAAAATTACCCCCAAAGTTGGCGAGAAATATATTGGGCGAATTACCGCCGTATCTGGCGAGAAAATCACTCTCGAAATGAAGGATGAAGAACGTGGGATTGATTTAGGAGATATCTCTCGTGCCCAGATTGAAGTTGAATTTAATCGCAAGGAAGTGAAGTAGCTATGAACGTAGATATGAAAGTTCTCGAAGCTCTCACGATTGATCGCGATATTCCACTTGATCGGCTTATTACCGCTATTGAGATTGCGGTCAAGACTGCATATAACGAGATGGAAGGTGCAAAACCATTTGCGCATGCCAAACTTGATCGAATTACTGGCGAAATCAAAATTCTTATTCCGGTTTTTGGACCAGATGGTGAAAAAATCGATGAGATCACAGATGAGCCAGCTGGTTTTTCTAGAATTGCTTCCTCTACGGCGCGCAAGATTATTAAAGAGAAGATGCGTGAATCTAAAGATCTTGAAATTGTAGGAGAATTCAGCGCTTCAGTCGGGGATATTGTCTCTGGAGTGATCCAACAAGGTAGAGACCATCGCATGGTTTATATCGACTTGGGTCGCGTAGAGGGAAAGATTCCTCCCCACGAACAAGTTCCAGGAGAGATCTACAATCATGGAGATCGCATTAAATGCTTTGTAGTTGAAGTCAAACAAGGTCAGAAAGGCCCAGAAGTACTTCTCTCACGAAGCCATCCCGCTTTAGTTAAACAACTCTTTGCGCTAGAAGTTCCTGAAATTCGCGATCGCGTTGTAGAAATCATGGGAGTTGCCCGTGAAGCTGGTCATCGCACCAAGATTGCAGTCCGCGCCCACCGCGCAGGTGTGAGTCCTAAAGGTGCGCTGATTGGTCCGATGGGTGCACGTGCACGAGCGGTCATGGATGAACTTCATGGCGAGAAGATAGATATTGTTGATTGGTCGGAAGATCCAGCTGAATATGTTGGTAACGCACTTGCTCCAGCGCGCGTTTCAAAAGTCGAAGTGGTAAACATTGATACGCGTTCTGCAAAAGTTGTAGTACCCGACTACCAACTTTCTTTAGCGATAGGCAAAGATGGTCAGAACGCTCGCCTTGCCGCCCGGCTCACTGGTTGGCGTATCGACATACATTCTGATGGCGTTCCCGCGGGAGAGCCCTCCGAAGTTTCGTGAAATAAGCCCCTAGAGGTATGGTTGCGGAGTGAGGATTTCCCTCACGAGTTCAAAGCGAAAGCTAGGTCTAAGACAATGGCACTCAAAGTGGCACTCAAATGAGCATCACACAATCATGAGTAGGTCAATTTAGGCTTCGCGTTTTAAAGTAAACGTGGGGCCACAAAAGGAGAAAAGTGGCAAAGGTCCGCGTTTACGAATTAGCAAAAGATGTAGGAATGGATAGCAAGGATGTCCTTGCAAAACTCCAAGAGATGGGCGAGTTTGTTCGCTCTGCATCCTCTACAGTCGAACCACCGGTCGTTCGAAAGTTTCTCGAGAAGTTTCCACCAGTAGCAAAAGCTGCTGAAGAGAAACCAGTAAAGAAAGCGCCTGCAAAGAAAGCGGCACCCAAAAAAGCTGTCGCAGAAAAATCTCCTAATGAATCTACGGTTGAAACTCCAGCCACTTCAGAAATTCCTGTAACTCCTCCGGCAGCAGAAGTTCCTCCAACGCCGCCTGCGCGACCAACAAATATTCCTTCTCCCATTCCTCAACGTCCTGCAAATAGACCTGGCAATAATCCATTTGGTTCACCAAGCGCACCACGTCCACCACGCCCGCAAGCGCGTCCCGGAAATAATCCATTTGGAACTTCCGGTGGTGGTCCACGTCCACCCCGTCCGCAAGGAGTTGGTGGAACTGGCGCACCATCTCGTCCTGGTGGACCTCGCGGAAATATGGGTGGCGGAAATATGGCAGGACCACGTCCTGGTTCTGTCCGTCCCGGATTTGCTGCGCGACCACAACAACGTCCTGATGGTTCACAACGACCACAAGGTGGTCAAGGTGGCGGAAGATTTGGTGGCGCACCTTCATCATCTCCTTATCGCACACAAGGTGGACCACAAAGACCTGGTAGCGCAGGCGGAAAACCAGGTGGTGGTTTTGCACCTGGCAGACCAGGTCAACGTCCTGGCGCCGGCGGAGCATTTGGAAAAAATGCCGGAAAGAAAAAGAATTACAAGAGTAAGAAGACTCGTCGTGAAGAGATCGACAATATGCAAGCTCCGACTCTTGGTGGCGCAGTCGTTCCGCGTGGTGATGGAAATACTCCAATCAAGTTACGCCGCGGCGCATCACTTGCAGATTTCGCTGAAAAAATCGGTGCTGATCCCGCAGCCCTCGTATCTGTACTCTTTCATCTAGGAGAGATGGTTACTGCAACTCAATCTGTTGATGAAGATACTCTCCACGTTCTTGGTAGCGAATTTGGTTACAAAATTACGGTCGTTTCTCCAGAAGATGAAGATCGTGAGATCTTGGAAGAGTTTGATATCAATCTCGAAGAAGAGCTATCTGAAGTTAATCCTGATGAATTAAGTATTCGACCACCTGTTGTGACTGTTATGGGCCATGTTGATCACGGTAAGACACGTCTTCTTGATGCAATTCGCCAGACTGAAGTCGTGAAAGATGAAGCAGGAGGAATCACACAACACATTGGCGCCTACCAAATTCACCATGATCATGATGGCATCAATCGCGCGATTACCTTTATCGATACCCCCGGCCACGAAGCCTTCACGGCTATGCGTGCTCGTGGAGCGAAAGTAACTGATATCGCCGTTCTCGTTGTTGCAGCTGACGATGGAGTTATGCCACAAACTATTGAGGCGCTCAATCACGCCCAAGCAGCAAATGTTCCCATTGTTGTTGCAGTGAATAAGGTAGATAAAGAAGGAGCAAATCCAGGAAAGATTCGCCAACAACTTACTGAATACAACTTGGTTGCTGAAGAATATGGCGGAGATACGCTCTTTGTTGACGTTTCAGCGACAAAGGGAACTGGAATCGACCAACTCATTGAATCCATTCTGCTTACTGCAGATGCAGCAATTGATCTTCGCGCAATTCACGATGATGATGCGCGCGGCGTTGCCATCGAAGCCCACCTTGATCGTGGTCGCGGTCCAGTTGCCACGGTTCTTGTACAACGCGGAACTCTCAGCGTTGGCGATGCGATTGTTGCCGGAAGTGCATTCGGTCGTGTTCGTGCGATGATGGATGAGTTTGGACATGCTGTTGATATTGCTGGCCCATCACGACCAGTACAAGTACTTGGCTTTACTTCTGTTCCGAGTGCAGGAGATAGTTTCATTGTTGCTCCAGATGATCGAACTGCGCGTCAGATTGCAGAGAAGCGTCAAGCAGGAGAGCGCCATGCAGCACTTGCAAAGGCACGTAAGAAAGTTTCCTTGGAAGACTTCCTTGAGAAATCCAAGGTCACCACTCTTAATCTCATCTTGAAGGGCGATGTCAGCGGTTCTGTTGAAGCTTTAGAAGATGCTCTCGTCCAACTTGATGTAGGAACTGAAGTTGATCTTCGCGTTATTCATCGTGGTGTAGGTGCCATTACCAAGAGCGATGTCACGCTTGCGTCTGCATCAGGTGCTGTCATTGTTGGCTTCAACGTAAAACCTGAAGCACACACTGCGATCTTTGCTGATGAAGAAGGAGTAGAAATTCGCTTCTACTCTGTTATCTATAAGGCGATTGAAGAAATTGAAGCAGCGCTTAAAGGACTTCTCAAGCCAGAGTTTGAAGAAGCAACAATTGGTACCGCTGAAGTTCGAGAGATCTTCAAGTCGAGCAAGTTCGGAACAATTGCAGGTTCGATGGTCTCAACTGGAATTATCAAACGCAACGCAAAGGTCCGAGTACTTCGCGACGGAGTTGTCGTGGGAGATAACCTCACCGTTGAATCTCTTAAGCGCTTCAAAGATGATGCCACTGAAGTCCGCGAAGGATTTGAGTGCGGTATCGGTGTTGGATCTTTTAAAGATATACGGATCGGAGATGTCTTCGAAGTATTTGAAATGCGCGAGAAGATGCGGGCATAACTCATGGGAAACTCGCACCGCGCTGCAAAGGTTGCTGATCGCATTAAAGTTGTGATCGCCTCTGCGCTGGAATCGAAGATCAAAGACCCACGTCTGGGATTTGTGACGATTACCGATGTGCGAGTTACCGGAGACCTACAACAAGCGTCAATCTTCTACACCGTGCTTGGTGATGATGAGGCGCGTGAAAATACAGCGAAAGCGTTAGAGAGTGCGAAGGGTTTATTGCGAACTGAAGTTGGAAGAGAGCTCGGGACTCGTATTACTCCAACCTTGGCTTTTTATGCTGATGCGCTCTCTGAAACTGCGCGGAATTTCGAAGATCTTCTTGATCAGGTTCGCAAACATGATGAAGAGATTGCCCATCTTCGCGATACTGCACAACCGATTAGTGGTTCAAACCCTTATCGAGCTCCTCGTATCCGCGAAACAGAATGACGGTAAGACATGGGTTTGTCATTATTGATAAACCTTCCGGTATCACTAGCCATGATGTTGTCGCCCAACTGCGCAAAAAACTAGGTACAAAACGTGTGGGCCATGCTGGCACGCTCGATCCTATGGCTACGGGAGTCCTTGTTCTGGGTATTAATAACGCTACAAAATTTCTCCAGTACATCACAGAAGGCAAGAAGCGTTATCTTGCAACAATTCGTCTTGGTCAATCAACCTCAACTGATGACAAAGAAGGTCAAATTCTTTCGACAAGCGATATTTCGGGGCTATCGGAAAATGAAGTTACTGCTTCTTTTGCAAAGCAAATGGGAACAATCATGCAAATTCCCAGCAAGGTTTCGGCCATAAAGATTGGTGGCGAGCGCGCATATGATCTAGTGCGTCAAGGTAAAGATGTTGATATCCCGGCTCGAGAGGTGACAATTTACTCGCTCGAAGTACTTGGAATGAGAAAGTCAGATTTCTTTGATATCGATATCGATGTGCAATGCTCAGCTGGCACTTATATTCGATCCATTGCACGCGATCTAGGTGAAGCCCTTGGCGTTGGTGGACATCTCATCGCGCTGCGACGAACCGAAGTTTCACCTTTCGACCTTGCTGATTGCAGCGCTTTAGATAATCCCGAGATCCGCTCTTTGGCCGAGAGTATTTCTTCGATAATGCCTATGCGCCATATTGATTTGCAAGAGATGCAAGAACTCTCATTTGGGCGTTCGCTCACAAAATCAGATTTTGCGGGCATCGGTGTAGCAATCGCTCCCAATGGAGAAGTGGCAGCAATTCTCGAGAACCGAGATTATGGGGCTCAACCACTCGCGGTATTTAATTCATGAAAGAATGTATCCAATGAGATTTATTCCTGACATTACTTGGCATGGAGCGCCTATACACGGCGCTGCGTTGGCAATTGGGATTTTCGATGGCGTCCACAAAGGCCACCAAGCAATCCTCCAAGAAGGAATTAATGCTGGCCTTCCAGTTATTGCCATAACGTTTGATCCCCATCCAACTGCAATATTTGCACCAGATCGCACACCTACAAAGTTATTAACTATCAAGAATCGAGTACATCAATTAGCTACACATGGAGCCACAACCATTGCCGTGATTAAGTTTACGGAGGAATTTTCTCGTTTATCTCCGCAAGACTTTATTGATCAAGTTCTCGTACCGATTTTTGAACCACAACTCGTGATAGTGGGTGAAAACTTTACTTTTGGTGCAAAAGCTGCTGGCAACGTGAAATTCTTAAAGCAGAACGCACCTTTTAGAGTGATTGCGATGCCACTTCAAGAGCAAGGTGGCATAACGGTTTCTTCAACTCGCATTCGCGAAGCAATACGCGCAGGAAATATCGAAATTGCAAACCAACTTCTGACTCGACCTCACCAACTCGTGGGACCGGTTGTGCATGGTGAAAAGAGGGGGAGAACGATTGGCTATCCCACTGCAAATATCGGCTTAGGTGACGATGCAACAATTCCTTCGGATGGCGTTTATGCAGGGTGGTTAACTGTTGGTAACCACAAATGGCCGGCCGCAATTTCAATTGGAACAAATCCTACGTTTGATGGTATTCGTGGTAGACAAGTTGAGGCATATGCACTCGATCGAGATGATTTAGATTTATATGATCAAGAAGCGACTGTTGAATTTGGATGGCGTTTACGTGACACCATTAAATTTGATGGACTTGAAGCTCTGCTTGCACAGATGAAAATCGATTGCGATGAGGCTCGAAAATTGACTCATTCTCACGCGTGATTTCCTCTCGATTTTAGATATGTAAGGCCCGCTGGTAGATTTCACCCCTCAAGCGAGAAATCGTGCGCTCGTGCGTAAGACCGAGGGCCCTCGTGAAAGATGTAAAGGAAGTTAGACCATGGCATTAACACCTGCCGAGAAGAAAGAAATCATCGCAAAGTTTGGCGCCTCTGCATCAGACACAGGAAGTCCTGAAGCGCAGGTTGCACTTCTCTCAAAGAGAATCGAACAAGTAACTGAGCACCTACAAACAAATCAGCATGATCACCACAACCGTCGTGGTCTATTGCTGCTCGTAGGTCGCCGCCGCAGAATTTTGCAATACCTTGCAAAGACAGATATCGCTCGTTATCGCGCGATCATCGACAAACTCGGCATCCGCCGTTAGTTTGCTGAACAATTAAATAAATACCCAGCGCAGCTCCAGACGATTGGTCCTCGGTGGTGGCTTACGGATCTATACAAGAACGCCGTGGGCTTCGATCGAAGATCCATTCTCTGATAGTGCGCTGGTGATAGAGAATAGGAGAGACCCATGGAGGGTCAAGACGTTAAGTCTGCCGTTGCAACAATAGACAACGGAAAATTTGGAAAACGAGAAATTCGTTTTGAAACCGGACGCCTAGCGCGCCAGGCTGCAGGAACCGCAGTTGTATATCTTGATGATGAATCAATGTTGCTTTCCGCAACAACCGCTTCAAAGTCACCACGCGATCAATTCGACTTCTTCCCACTTACGGTGGATGTTGAAGAGCGTATGTACGCTGTTGGAAAGATCCCAGGATCATTCTTCCGCCGCGAAGGTCGTCCATCGGAAGATGCGATTCTGACCTGTCGCCTTATTGATCGTCCGCTTCGTCCATCATTTATTAAAGGTCTTCGTAACGAAGTACAGATTGTTGTGACAGTAATGGCACTCAATCCTGACCATATGTATGACGTAGTTGCTATTAACGCAGCATCAATGTCGACACAACTAGCAGGACTTCCATTCTCAGGCCCGATTGGTGGCGTGCGCGTTGCACTCATTGATGGGCAATGGGTGGCATTCCCAAATCACAGCGATCTTGAGCGCGCCGTATTCGATATGGTCGTTGCTGGTCGTATCGCTGGCGATGATGTTGCAATCATGATGGTTGAAGCTGAAGCAACAGTAAAGACAATTGGTCTCATTGCTGGTGGCGCAACTGCTCCTACCGAAGAGATTGTGGGCCAGGGCCTTGAAGCTGCAAAGCCATTTATTCGCACACTATGCGAAGCACAACTTGAACTAGCAAAAGTTGCAGCGAAACCAACCGCTGAGTTCCCAGTCTTCCTTGATTACCAGCCAGATGCTTTTGAAGCGGTTGAAAAAGCTGCCAAGATTGAATTAGCGAAAGCTCTTACTATCTCAGGAAAGCAAGAGCGCGAAACTGAAATTGATCGCATCGCAGCTTCTGTAAATGAATCACTCGCACCGTCATTCGAAGTTCGCGAAAAAGAGATTCCAGCTGCATTCCGCTCTCTCACGAAGAAGCTCGTTCGTCAGCGCGTTCTTCGCGACAAGATTCGTATTGATGGTCGTGGACTTCGCGATATTCGTCCACTCACCGCTGAGGTTGAAGTAGTTCCACGGGTGCATGGTTCAGCAATCTTTGAACGTGGCGAAACCCAAATTTTGGGCATTACCACTCTCAATATGCTCAAGATGGAACAACAACTCGATACCTTAAATCCTGAAGATCACAAGCGTTACATGCATAACTACAACTTCCCGCCATACTCAACTGGCGAAACAGGTCGCGTTGGTTCTCCAAAGCGTCGCGAAATTGGACATGGCGCTCTTGCAGAACGCGCGCTTTTGCCTGTACTTCCTTCTCGCGAAGAGTTCCCATATGCAATTCGCCAGGTATCTGAGGCGCTTGGTTCCAATGGTTCTACATCGATGGGATCGGTCTGCGCTTCAACTCTCTCACTACTCAATGCTGGTGTTCCACTCAAGGCTCCAGTTGCAGGTATTGCAATGGGTCTGATTTCTGATGATGTAGATGGAAAGACAGAATATGTCGCTCTTACTGACATCCTCGGCGCGGAAGATGCCTTTGGCGATATGGACTTTAAAGTCGCAGGGACCAAAGATTTTGTAACGGCGCTACAGCTTGATACAAAACTTGATGGAATCCCAGCGAGCGTTCTTGCTGCTGCGCTTCACCAAGCAAAAGAAGCGCGCCTTGCAATTCTTAATGTGATGAATGATGCGATTGATCGTCCGGATGATATGAATCCGCTTGCTCCGCGCATCATCTCCATCAAGATTCCAGTCGATCAAATCGGAGCGGTGATTGGTCCGAAGGGCAAAGTCATCAACCAGATTCAAGAAGAGACTGGTGCAGAAATCTCTATCGAAGATGATGGAACTATCTTCATTGGCGCCACAAATGGCACCGCTGCTGATGCTGCTAAGGCTCAGATACTTGGAATTGCAGATCCAAAACTTCCAGAAGTAGGGGAGCGCTATAACGGAACGGTTGTCAAGCTCGCGACATTTGGAGCATTCGTAAATCTCCTTCCTGGAAAAGATGGACTTCTCCATGTCTCGCAAATTCGCAAGATGCATGGCGGAAAACGCATCGAAAATCTTGAAGATGTAATGAAGGTCGGCGACAAAGTTCATGTTGAGATTGGTGAGATTGACCCAAAGGGCAAACTCTCACTCATCCCAGTTCTTGAAGATGGCGCTGCATCAGATTCAGCAAGCGAGTAACTTCTAACTTATGACTGTACGTAAGACCGTTCTTCCGAGCGGTCTTCGTATTGTCACTGAAGAAATTCCTGGAGTCCGTTCAGCTGCTTATGGAATTTGGGTCAATGTTGGCTCACGCGATGAATCCACCAAAGTTGCTGGCGCATCGCATTTTTTAGAACACCTGCTTTTTAAAGGCACAAAGACCCGCAGCGCTCTCGATATCTCATCATCAATTGAAGCCGTTGGTGGCGAGATGAATGCCTTTACCTCTAAGGAATACACCTGTTTTTATGCGCGCGTAATAGATACAGATCTGCCACTAGCTATCGATGTTATTTCTGATCTCATTACTTCCTCTATAGCGCGCCCCGAAGATGTTGATGCGGAGCGCAAAGTAGTACTAGAGGAGATCTCAATGCGTGATGATGATCCCTCAGATTTGGTACATGAACTTTTTGCAGAAACTTTCTACGGGGATACAACTCTTGGTCGCCCAATTTTGGGGAGTGTTCAATCAATTAAATCTCTCACGCGAAATTCAATTTTTAATTACTACAAGAAGCGCTATCTTCCACAAGATATTGTGGTAGCAGTTGCGGGAAACTTGAAGCATCAGAAGGTTGTGGACCAGGTTATTAAGGCCATCTCTCGCGATGGTTTCTTAGACCATCCAAAAAGTGATTACAACTTACGTTCCAATACCTCGGTGCGCAGAAATTCGAAGAAGAATATTGGAATCCTCAATCGAAAGACTGAGCAGGCGCATCTATTTTTAGGAATGCCTGGAGTGACGCGCGACGATAAGCGACGTTTCACCATGGGCGTGCTTTCAGCGGCTCTTGGCGGCGGAATGTCCTCACGTCTATTTCAAGAGATTCGCGAAAAACGCGGTCTTGCATATTCGGTTTATTCCTATGCTCAGCAATTTGCTGGCAGCGGATTTATAGGATTCTATGCGGGATGTAATCCATCGAAAGCTCCAGAAGTAATTTCAATCATGCGAGATGTACTCCATGATGTTGCACAGAATGGATTGACCCACGAGGAGCTCGCACGCGCCCAAGGTGCAGTAAGTGGAGCCTTGGTTTTAAGCCAAGAAGATACCGGCTCTCGTATGAGTAGGATCGGAAAGAGCGAATTGGTCTATGGAGAAATCATGAGTTTTGACCAGATTCTCAAAGAGGTTTCCGAAGTTAGCAGCGCTGGAATACGCGCTTTAGCCGATGAGATTCTCCATGCGGCGCCCACGCTGGCAGTTGTGGGACCATTCTCCAGGCGTTCAGTTTTTGATCGAGTGATGAAGTAGAAGGTGCAGATGTCATGACTATCAATGTCGCTGTTCTAGGTGCCAAAGGTCGGATGGGTACAGAAACTGTCAAGGCTATTAGCGGAGCGCCAGACCTTAAATTAGTAGCCCAGCTTGATCTCGGTGATTCACTCGAACTTCTTACTTCAAGCGGAGCGCACGCTGTCGTTGACTTTACTCATCCTGACTCAGTTATGAAGAATTTAGAATTTGCGATTTCCCATGGCATCAATGTTGTTGTGGGGACAACCGGATTTGATGAAAAGAAACTTGCTCAAATCAACTCCTGGTTATCAAATAATCCAAAAGTAGGCGCAGTTATCGCTCCAAACTTTGGACTCGGAGCAGTCCTCATGATGCAATTTGCAGCAAAAGCTGCGCGCTATTTTGAATCGGTAGAAATTGTTGAGTTACACCACCCTGATAAAGCCGATGCGCCTTCAGGAACTGCATCACGAACCGCAGAATTGATTACCGAATCACGAAAGTCAGCACATCGCCCAGCAATGCCCGATAAGACTTCAAGTGCACTTGATGGAGCACGAGGAGCAAAAGTGGGAGAAGTACCGGTTCATTCTGTTCGCCTGAGAGGATTAGTAGCGCATCAAGAAGTGCTTCTTGGAGATCAAGGGGAGACGCTCTCTATTCGTCACGACTCAATTGATCGTAGCGGATTTATGCCAGGCGTCCTTCTTGCGGTAAGAGAAGTTATTAACCGTCCAGGTTTAACTTTTGGACTTGAACACCTTATGGATCTATAAGAAGAAATAAGAACGGAGCAGATATGTCATCTCAAATCACAATGTATAGCGCGGATTGGTGCGGAGATTGTCGTCGTTCTAAACGACTTTTAGATTCACTCAATGTGGAGTACACGCTCATTGATGTTGAAGCAGATGCTTCAGCTTCAGAGAAAGTTATTGAAATTAACGGCGGCCAGCGCTCCATTCCCGTCATCGTTTTTTCCGATGGATCTCACCTTACTGAGCCATCAGATAACGATTTAAAGGCAAGACTCGAAGCTCTCAAGATCATTTAATTTAATCGCGATACATGTGCGATTAGTTCGGGAGCAGTTCGGGATTTATTGATTCCCTCTCACTGCGAATATTCCTCTACACGAGAGGAGAACGCAGTGATCTACGTAGTGAAATCGCAGAGTTTCTTGCGCACTCCTCTCGTCTCCATTCTCATGGAAGGTGAGGATTGGCTGGTCGGTTTTGATGAGACTTTCGACGATATGTCGAATGATTCATTGATTGAATTTGAGGGATTCAATAATTATCCGGCAGCCAGAATTTGCGCTTACGACAGTTCTCACTCTTTTTTCACTCGGGATGATGTTCTCACCATCTACTACGAGTCGAGAGTGCGCCTCAATGCTACTTAAGCCCGCCAAAGACATGCCTTAAGAATAATGAAGATAGTTCCTTATGAATCAGACAAAATGTGAGTTATAAGTTGTAGATAAGCGCTGAAGTTATGGCAGCGAGGAGCATCATTACGGGGAAACTTGCTTTGAAGCGTAGGGCAATTCCTGCAACAACTACTCCTGCAAGACGATGATCAATCTCAACTGATTTTCCAGCTCCAAAAGTTTGTACAGCGACGAGAGCGCTCAATAGCGCAATAGGAATTAAGGAATTGATACGTTGAATTTCTGGCCTATTAAGAATTGATTCGGGTAGCGAATATCCGAGTAATTTCAGAATAAAACAGATCAGACTAGTTACAAGAGTTGCGATCCAAAATGGGGTCATGAACGTTTCCATCCGAAAATCACAGCAATGCAGACTGTTGCAATGATGGGAACACCAGCGGGTGCGATCGGTGTGAGAGCTAGCGCAAGGAGAGCGGCAGATATTGCAACCATTCGAGACTTGTTATCAATAAGGCGCGGCCACACCAACCCGAGAAATGCTGCAGGAACAGCAGCATCAAGTCCCCACGCAGAAGGGTTACCAAGTGCTTGAGCGCCAAGTGCACCGAGAAGAGTAAATAAATTCCAAAAAACGTAAACGCCAATTCCTGTTGCCCAAAAACCGTATCTACTAGCATCAAGACCACGTGATTCTTGACCTATTGCCACACCTGTAGATTCATCAATAGTAATTTGAGCGGCGACGATTTTCTTAATGCCTCGCAGTTTCAAGATAGGCGCCATCTTCAATCCGTAAAGTCCATTGCGAAATCCAAGAAGTGAGCCAGTTGCAATAGCGCTCACAGGAGATCCGCCTGCTCCAATTACGCCGACAACTGCAAATTGAGACGCACCAGAAAAAAGAAGCAATGAAAGTAAACAACTCTGGAGTATCGAGAAACCGGCAGCGACTGAAGCCGCCCCAAATGCTGCTCCGTACGTCCCCACGGGGATTGCGACCGCAAGTGAATCTCGTAACACGGTCCGCTTGTTGAAGGGCGTTGGGTTCAATGACACGCGCCAATTCTGCCGTAGAAAATCCCACCCCTGCGCCCACCACTAGATAAGGTCGCGCTCGTGAGTGATTCAAATAATCCAGCGCAGCACCCCGAAATTGTCTTTCGAGACGATGTCACGGTCGAATTAGTTAAATCAAGTGCAAACGATGCCGACGTTATTTGGGCAGCGCGGGTTTCAACTGCAGGCGAGAATTCACTCGATGAGATCAATGCAGATCCGGCGCGTTCGGCTGGACTCATTAATTACTTGGCTCGCGAACGTCACGGTTCGCCCTTTGAACACACATCGATGACTTTCTTTGTAAGCGCACCCATTTTCGTCTTCCGCGAATTTATGCGCCATCGCATCGCTTCTTACAATGAAGAGAGCGGTCGTTATCGTGAACTTTCACCAGTCTTCTATGTTCCCAATAAAGATCGCAAGTTAGTTCAAACCGGAAAAACTGGGCACTATGTATTTGTCGATGGAACTGCAGAACAGTACGAAGTTTCTGTTGCGGCGATGAAAGAGACCTACATACTTGCCTACGCCAATTACAAGAAAATGCTTGATGCTGGAATCGCTCGTGAAGTTGCCCGAGCAGTGTTGCCTGTTGCGCTTTACTCATCAATGTATGTCACGATGAATGCCCGCGCATTGATGAATTTTCTTTCACTTCGGACAAGCCGTGAAGGTTCTCATTTCCCCAGCTATCCGCAACGAGAGATTGAGATGGTCGCCGAAAAGATGGAAGAGCATTTTGCACGTTTGATGCCGCTTACTTATGCGGCCTTTGAAAAATCTGGACGCGTCGCGCCTTAGCGCTGCCGTAGTAGCCTTAGCGCATGTCAATCCAGCCACCATTTGGTCGACTACTGACCGCGATGGTTACTCCTTTCAAAGATGATTTATCAATTGATTGGGCGGGCGTAGAAAAACTTGCCGCACATCTCGTTTCAACTGGACATGATGGAATTGTTGTCAATGGAACGACGGGCGAAGCCCCGACCACAAGTGATGATGAAAAGATTGAAATTATTAAAGTTGTACGGCGCGCAGTAAGTGGCCGTGCCAAAGTTATCGCTGGTGCAGGAAATAATGAAACTTCACATTCTGTGGAACAAGCAGAGATGGCGGCCAAGGCTGGCGCTGATGGACTTCTCGTCGTAACGCCGTATTACAACAAACCTCCTCAAGCAGGAATTGAAGCGCACTTTCGAGCAATGGCGGATGCGACAGATGTACCAGTAATGCTGTACGACATTCCGGGCCGCACCGGAATGCAGATTGAACCTGACACCATCGTTAAGTTATCGGCACATCCAAATATCGTCGCCCTCAAAGATGCAAAAGGCGATGTTGCGTCTACTTCGTGGGTCATTAAAAGATGCGGAATTCCAGTTTATTCTGGTGACGATATTTTGAATTTACCTTTACTTTCTGTCGGCGCTATTGGTTTTGTTTCAGTGTGCGGCCATACCGTTGGTTCAGACCTTCGTGCGATGCTTGATGCATGGTTCACAGGGAATAACGAGAAGGCCTTAGAAATTCACCAGAAACTTTTGCCGGTTTACACCGGAACATTCCGCACTCAAGGAGCAATCCTCACGAAAGCTGCGCTTTCCTTGATGGGACTACCAGGCGGAAAAGTTAGACTTCCACTTGTTGATGCAACGGAATCACAAGTTTCCCAACTACGAGAGGATCTTCGCGCCGGCGGCGTGAAAGTTAACTAATGAATCATCCGCATCCCGATTTAGGGTTGCCGCCACAACTTCAAGAAAAGACTTTACGTATTGTCGCGTTAGGTGGACTTGGTGAAGTGGGCCGCAATATGACGGTTTTTGAATACCAAAAACAACTCCTCATTGTTGATTGCGGAGTGCTTTTCCCTGAAGAGAATCAACCGGGAGTAGATCTCATACTTCCTGATTTTTCTTATATTCGTGAGAGACTTCACGATGTTGTGGCGGTATTTTTAACACACGGCCACGAAGATCACATCAGCGCACTTGGTTATCTCCTCCGTGAACGCGAAGATATTCCAGTTATTGGTTCCGCTCTTACTTTGGCATTCTCGAAAGGAAAACTAAAGGAGCATCGCATTTCGCCCATTTCGATTGAGGTGCGCGAAGGGCAGACGAGAAAAGTTGGTCCATTTGATTTGGAATTTATTGCTGTCAATCACTCAATTCCCGATGCCCTTGCAGTCGTGATCAAAACTCCAGCAGGCGTGGTTCTCCATACCGGCGATTTCAAGATGGATCAATTGCCGTTGGATGGTCGAACTACTGACCTGGCTCGCTTCGCTTCACTGGGTGAATCGGGTGTTGATTTATTTATGGTGGATTCGACCAATGCCGATATTCCAGGCTTTACAACATCTGAGCGAGAGATCATGCCAGTTCTTGACAGGGTAATTGGCGGCACTAAACGTCGAGTAATAGTGGCATCTTTTGCGTCTCATGTTCATCGCATTCAACAAGTAATTGATATCGCATTCACTCATGGCAGAAAAGTTGCTTTTGTAGGTCGCTCAATGGTCCGCAACATGTCCTTAGCGGGGGAGATGGGCTATTTACATATTCCACCAAATACTTTAATTGATATCGATGTGATTGATGATGCTGGTGACAATATTGTTTTAATCTGTACTGGCTCTCAAGGCGAACCGCTTGCTGCACTTTCACGTATGGCGAACGGAGATCATCGCATCAAAGTTGGCCAAGGAGACACCGTGATTCTGGCTTCTTCGCTCATTCCAGGTAATGAAAATTCGGTATATCGAGTAATAAATGAACTCACTCGATTTGGAGCAAGAGTTGTTCATAAAGGAAATGCTTTAGTACATGTCTCGGGTCATGCTGCAGCAGGTGAACTTTTGTACTGCTATAACGTGGTCAAACCAAAGAATGTGATGCCAGTTCATGGTGAGTGGCGACATATGAGAGCAAATGCTGAATTAGCAATCTCTACCGGTTTAAAACGATCAAATACTGTTGTCGTAGATAATGGTGTTGTTGTCGATCTCGCTGAAGGAAAAGCGCACGTGGTTGGGGCCGTACCTGTTGGATATGTATATGTCGATGGTCAAAGTATTGGCGACATCACAGAAGCATCTTTGAAAGACCGTCGTATTCTTGGGGAAGAAGGATTCATATCGGTCATCGTTGTGATTGATTCTCAGACCGGAAAAATTGTTGCTGGCCCAGATATTCATGCGCGTGGATTTGCTGAAGATCTTGCGCTATTTGAAGAGGTAAAGGGAAGAATTGAACGTGCACTGGCAGGCGCTGTCGCTGGTGGAATAAATGGAACTCACCAACTTTCACAAGTAGTCCGAAAGACAGTAGGAAGTTGGGTGGGCGAAGAGCATCGTCGCCGTCCAATGATTGTGCCAGTTGTTATTGAGGTGTAGCTGACCAAATTCGCGGCGCGCCTCTCGGTTAAGAAAAATCATTTCTAATACGATTTTTCGTTGTGGCAAAGAAGTCTTCTCCTCGAAAAGGTAGCGGAATCGCGGGTTCGATTGCGCGCGCCTTGAGAGCTGTATGGCGTTCCTTTGCAAAGGCGCTAGGCGCTTCGATTCGCTTTGTAACAAGAGGCGCAAAAGATCTTGATCCAGAACACCAACGTGATGGTTTGGGCTTACTACTTCTCATTGTTGCGTTGATTGCCGCAGCAACGTCTTGGTGGCATCTCGATAATTGGTTTGGTAGAGCTGCATATTCATTTTTTTATGGCGCAGTTGGACGTCTTGCGATCCTTACCCCACTTCTCTTTGGATATTTCGCCCTTCGACTCTTCCGTGCGCCTCAAGACAAGGCTGCAACTGGTCGCATAACTATCGGTTCCTTATTACTCGTATTGAGTTCAACAGGGCTGATTCACATTATTAATCCTTCCTCCATCAACACAGGCGCCACCGCGATGCGTGAAGGTGGCGGCTGGATCGGTTACGGTATTTCGACTCCTCTAGTGGCTCTCGTTACTGACCTTCTAGCAATTCCAATTCTGGTTCTAACACTATTCTTTGGAACTCTCGTTATCACCGCAACGCCTTTCTCAAAAATACTTGATCTCTTCAAGAATTTGTTTACCGGGGCAAAGTCGAAAGTGGGCACAGCACTTGAAGAGCGCCGAGATCGTAAGGCTGAAGAGTTTGAAATATCAGACACTCCTCCTTTTGAGACTCCCTTGGTGCAAGAGTTTTCAAATAAAGAAGAAAATGAAGAAGAATCAGAAGATATTGATGAAGAGAGTTTCGACGAAGAATTTACCGTTGAAATTCCACGTTCTGAAGTAAGTAAAGCGGAAGTCCCGGTAAAGCCATCACGTCCCGTTCAACTAGTTTTATCTTCTAGCGACTCTTACGAACTTCCCTCGATGGATTTACTGCGCACTACTCCGCCAACTAAAGGGAAAACTAAGGCAAATGATCAAGTTGTGGCAGCGCTGACAGAAGTTTTTGCACAATTTGAAATCGACTGCGAAGTTACTGGTTTCATGCGCGGTCCAACTGTTACGCGATATGAGGTTGAGTTGGGTGCGGGGGTTAAAGTCGAAGCAATCAGCGCCCTAAGTAAGAACATCGCCTACGCCGTTGCAAGTAGCGATGTGCGAATCCTTTCTCCAATTCCAGGTAAGTCGGCAGTAGGAATCGAAATTCCAAATACTGATCGAGAGATAGTTTCTCTCGGCGATGTTCTACGTTCGAGCGTTGCGGGAAATGATCACCACCCCATGGTCATTGCGCTCGGAAAGGATGTCGAAGGCAGCTTTATTTGCGCGAATTTGGCGAAGATGCCCCATCTTCTCGTCGCAGGCGCTACCGGTGCCGGAAAATCATCGATGATTAACTCGCTTGTTACCTCAATTTTGATGCGCGCGACTCCTAACGATGTGCGATTAATCCTGATTGATCCTAAACGAGTCGAACTCAATGCCTACGATGGAATTCCACATTTAATCGCCCCCATCATTACCAATCCCAAGAAAGCTGCGGAAGCGCTGGCATGGGTCGTTCGAGAGATGGATATGCGCTATGACGATCTCTCTACATATGGGTTTAGACATATCGATGATTTCAACAAAGCCGTCCGCGCTGGAAAAGTTGTTGCCAAAGAAGGCGCCGACCAAGCGCTAGAGCCATATCCATATTTACTCGTTGTAATAGACGAGCTTGCTGATCTCATGATGGTTGCAGCGCGTGATGTTGAAGATTGCATTGTCCGAATCACACAACTTGCTCGCGCAGCAGGAATACATTTGGTTATTGCAACTCAACGTCCCAGCGTTGATATCGTCACGGGTCTTATCAAGGCTAATGTTCCCTCCCGACTCTCTTTTGCAACTTCGTCACTTGCTGATTCCCGAGTTATTCTCGATACACCCGGTGCAGAAAAATTAGTTGGACAAGGCGATGGACTCTTCCTTCCTATGGGAGCAAGCAAGCCAATGCGTATTCAAGGCGCATATGTTTCCGAGCGCGAGATTGAATCAGTAGTTTCACATGTTAAATCACAACTAAAGCCGGTATATCGCGAAGATATTCTCAAACCAGTCGTTACTTCGCGCTCAGGTGATGATGAAATTGGTGATGATAAGGAATTATTGATTCAAGCAATTGAATTAGTGGTGAGCACGCAATTTGGTTCTACTTCAATGCTGCAACGAAAACTAAGAGTGGGATTTGCAAAAGCAGGTCGGCTTATGGATCTGATGGAGAGTCGAGGAATCGTGGGGCCCTCAGAAGGTTCTAAGGCTCGAGTTGTCTTGGTGAAACAAGAAGACTTGGCCTCAGTTCTCGAAGTTATCCAAGGGTGAATTTTCGGGGTTAGCGCCGCTTAATCTCATCCTTGCGGGTTGTCTCTTTCCTGACGCCGCTCGTACAATTTGCCCCCCACCCCACAGTTGCGAGGCATGTATGTCAGTCGGTTCATCGCTCAAAGAAATGCGAAAGTCAGCAGGTTTTACTGTTGATCAGCTTTCGGCGCGCACCCGCATTCCAGCTTCTGTGATTGAAGATTTAGAGCGAGATAATTTCAGTACTTGTGGTGGACCAACGTATGCGCGTGGACATATTAGAACAATTGCGCGTACTTGTGGCTTAGGAGATTCTGAAGTTCTATTGGCATTTGAATCTCAGACAATTCCACTGAGCAAATCAATTAGAGATTTACTCAATGACACTAGTGCAACAACAGCAAGGAAAGAACGGAAGCCAATTTCTTGGAAAACTCTCGGCGGAGTTGCAGCTGGAGTATTTGCTTTTGCACTTGTTGGCGTTGGAATAATTTCCACTGGTAATAATGACGCAACGATTGTTACATCAAGCTCGAGCAATGAGACAACCAAGGATTCGCCTGTAGCTTCAAAACGAAGTGGCGTAGAAGTAAAACTCAAAGGTGTGAATGGACTTTCTTGGGTTGCAATAAGTGATAGCACTGGCACTACTCAATTCAGTGGACGTATCCGTCAAGGTGAAGAACGAACATTCTCTGATAATCAACTTCTCTATGTTGTAATCGGCAATGCAGGGGCAATCAATCTGACTGTTAATGGTGAAGATATTGGTGTTCCGGGAAGCGTGGGAGAAGTAGTTCGACTCGAATTTGGTCCGCAAGCCTCAACTAATCAAGGTTAACTTCCAACTCGCTCTGTAGAATATCTAGGTGTCAAAGCCCACGACAGTTGCCCTCGTAACCTTGGGTTGCGCCCGTAATGATGTTGACTCTGAAGAACTAGCAGGTCGTCTCGCGGCCGATGGTTGGACGCTCGTCGATGATCCTGCTTCTGCTGATATCGCAGTCGTAAATACCTGCGGCTTTATCGAATCAGCAAAGAAAGACTCTGTAGATGCGCTGCTAGAAGCGCACTCTCTCAAAGCTGATGGCTCTGTTCGCGCTGTTGTGGCGGTTGGATGTATGGCTGAACGCTATGGAAACGAACTTGCCGAAGCGCTTCCGGAAGCCGATGCAATCCTCGGTTTTGATGATTATGCCGATATCTCGCAGCGCTTAAGGAAGATTCTCGATGGGGAAAAGCGAGAAGCTCATACCCCGAAAGATCGACGCACGATAATTCCAATCTCACCGACTGCGCGCCAAGATTCTCGACAACTCTTAGATGCAAAAGTACACATGGGCCAAGGAAGCACCTTCTCGCGGAAGAGACTCGGAAATTCGCCGATGGCACCACTGAAAATTGCCTCTGGTTGTGACCGTCGATGCACTTTCTGCGCTATTCCGTTATTTCGCGGAGCGTTTGTATCTCGCAGGCCTACCGAAATTATTGAGGAAGCACAATGGCTCTCTGACAATGGCGTGAGTGAAATATTCCTAGTAAGCGAGAACACAACTTCCTATGGAAAGGATTTTGGAGATCTGAGAGTAATGGAGTCACTACTTCCAGAACTTTCAAAGATTAAAGGAATTGAGCGAATTCGACTTTCCTATTTGCAACCGGCTGAGATTCGCCCCACTTTACTTCAGGCGATGACATCTACGGAAAAAGTCGTTCCTTATTTCGATATCTCATTTCAACATTCTTCAGGAACTTTACTAAGAAGGATGCGTCGTTTCGGCGATAGCGAGAAGTTTCTCCATCTACTCTCTCAAGTACGAGCACTCAATCCAGATGCTGGTATCCGCTCTAATTTTATTGTCGGATTTCCAGGAGAAACGCAAGAGGAATACAACGATTTAGTCGAGTTCATTGCAGCAGCGCGGTTAGATGCGATTGGAGTCTTTCCTTACTCTGATGAAGACAATACGGAGGCGCTTAAACTCGAGAACAAAGTGGATGAAGACCTCATCACTGAACGTAAGAATAAACTGACATCTCTTGCCGAAGAGTTAGTGAACCAACGCGCGCTTGAAAGAGTTGGCCAGCGTGTTCGAGTTCTCATTGAGGATGCAGAGACACAAGAAGGTCGAGCGGAACATCAAGGCCCAGAAGTGGATTCCACAACATTTATTACGGTACCAGGCCGACCTTTCGCGGGATACAAAGTCGGAGACTATGTTGATGCCGTAGTGATTGATGTAGCTGGCGCAGATTTGGTGGCACAACCTTTATGAATATTCCTAATGCTTTAACAGTGGCACGCATACTTGCTCTGCCCTTCTGCGCTTGGGCACTTTTCAAAAATGGAGGAGATGATCCGACATGGCAGGTCATTGCGTGGTGTATGTTTTTCGTAGTCGGAATGACAGATGTGCTCGACGGACGTATTGCACGTAAACGAAATCAAATCTCCTCATTTGGAATTCTTCTCGATCCCATCGCAGATAAAGCTTTTATCGCCACCGCGCTCATTGCATTATCTCTCCTCGAAAAGATGCCTTGGTGGGTCACAATCGTGATTCTCACGAGAGAAGTTGGAATTACTATCTTGCGCTTTGCGGTAATCAAGCGGGGAATTATCGCCGCGAGTAAAGGTGGAAAAATAAAATCTCTCTTACAGAATTTCTCTGTTGGCTTTTATATGTTGCCATTACCAGAATACCTTTACAGCCCTCGTGATATCTTGCTTGGAATTGCAATAATTCTTACCCTCACATCTGGTTATGAATATATTCGCGATGTAATGAAGTCGAAATCATGACAACACTCGCCTCACGTATTGTTGATTCTCTTAAGGCTAAAGCAGAGACGTTATCGATCGCTGAATCAATTACCGGAGGCTTGCTCACATCAGCGATCGTGAGCTTCCCTGGAGCTTCACAAATCCTCAAAGGCTCGATAATTGCTTACTCAATTGAAACTAAAGTTCGTGAACTATCAGTTCCCCAAGAAATCATCGATAGTGAAGGAGTTGTTTCCGAAGACGTTGCACTTGCGATGGCTGAAGGCATCAGAACGAGAATGAACACAACTTGGTCAATTGCCTCTACAGGAGTTGCTGGACCAGGTCCCCACCACGAAATTCCCGCAGGCACAGTGTGGTTGGCAGTAGTGGGTCCGAATACCCGAGAAACAGTGAAGTTAGCCCTCGAAGGTGACCGAGATAGCGTCCGACGCGGCGCGGTAGAGAGCGCCCTTGGGGTCTTCGCGCGTATTCTTGCTTCATAGATTGAACGACCGATAGTCGCTTTGAGTTAAGGAAAGGGGCATTGCTGTGACACTTCTTCGCACGCATATCGGCCAGACCTTGCGTCAAGCACGTGTCGCGCAAGATCGCACTCTCCGCGATGTTGCAAAAGAGGCGCGAGTTTCCTTGGGCTATCTCTCTGAGGTAGAACGTGGTCAGAAAGAAGCTTCTTCTGAACTCTTGAATTCAATCTGTGTCGCATTGAACTTGTCTCTGTCCACTGTACTTGTTGAAGTAACTTCCCTGATCAAACTTCACGAATCCCCAGTACTAACTGTCGTTGACACTAACGCGGCTTAATTAGTCGAGCGGTTCTGTGACTTCCAATAGCGCACGCGCCACTTATCAGCACCAATCCACAATTCATCGCCGTACTCGCGGCGCAATCATGGAAGCGGCAAAAAATTTGCTCGCTGAAAAAGGTATTTCTGGAACTAACATGATTGAAATTGCAGATCGCGCCCAAGTTTCGCGCGCATCTTTATACAACCATTTCCGTGATAAACATGAAGTATTTGTCGCGCTCGTTGAAACAGAATTAGATCGAATTGCAACTCTTGCGATGATTTCTCAATCACGCGGTGAAGCGTTGTACTTAATCTCACGAGAGATATCGGGACATCCTGGTTTAAAGACTGCGCTCCAAACCGATGGCGACATCATGGCCGCGGCTCTGACGGCGCGCGAGCATAAGATTTGGGTAGATATTTACTCACAACTTGCCAAGATATTTGCAACAGATGTTGTTGGAGTTGGTTTGATTCTGCGCTGGTTGATGGGACAAGTAACTGCGCCGTTATCTGACGACCACTCCAAGCAACAAGCTGAGCGGCTTGCCTCCATTCTTTAAATCTCACTAAATGCGCATCACCGAACTCCGTCGTCGGCTGACGGAGCACTTTGGCGCAGATTGGGCGCCGTCGTATGCAAAAGATTATGTAATGGCTGAACTCGGTGGTCAGACGGTGGATCAAGCCTTAGCCATGGGTATGGAGCCAGCTGATATTTGGAGAGCAGTTGTAAAAAACAACCCAGATATCGCCGATCAACTCAAGTAAGCGAAATTCTCATCGGAACGGCGCCTCGTGGTCGATAAGTCGCACGTGGTTGAGCTTTAGGAAATTCACCTTGCAAGGCAAGTGACATCCTCCGAGCGATTTCCAAAATGATGATTCGTCCTTCTAGCAGCGCAAATTGATCGCCAAGGCATTTTCGCGTTCCTGCGCCAAATGGAAAATAAGCGCCTCGTGGCAGCGTTTTCTCGAAATCTCCCAACCACCGTTCTGGTTTAAATGAATCTGGATCTGGAAAGTAACGTGAATCTCTTTGTGTTACGTATTGGCTAACCAGTACGTGCGCTCCTTTAGGGATTGATACTCCGCCCAGAACTAAATTTTCGAGAGCGCGACGAGGAGCAACCCAAACGGGTGGACAGAGCCTCAATACTTCGCTGAATATTGCACTTGTAAGAGGCGCAGATAAGAGATCTTTTGCAAAGGTCTCCTCACCGCTCTTGGTAAGAACGCTCTCAGCCTCATGCGCTAGTTCACTCCAATATTGAGGATGTTCACTTAAATATGAGAATACCCATGTGAGCACATTCGCAGTAGTTTCGTGTCCGCTAAGAATGAGAGTAAGAGTTTCATCAGACACTTCCCGCGCCGATAATTTCTCTCCATCCGGGGTAGTGGCCTCAAGAAGCACGCCCATCAAATCGTCGCGCTTAACTCCCTTTTCAATTCGCTCATTGACGATACGAGTAGCAACCTCGTGAAGTTCATTTGCTGCACTTCCAAATTTACGGAAGTAGGGGAGCGGCAAGTTATCAAAGCGATCCAAGCCAGGAAGCATGGTCCGTTCAATTCGATCAATTGCGATATGCATTGCGCGTTGAACTTTTTTAGTATCAGCTGAAATATCTGTGCCGAAGAGAATATCGGCAACTATGTCAAAAGTAAGCGACATCATTTCTGGACCGAGAGCTATGACATCGCCATCACGCCACCGTGAGATATGTTTACGAGTCAGAGCCAGCATTGTGTTGGCATAAGAAGAAATCTTGCTGATGTGAAAAGGTGATTGCATGAGTCGACGGTGGCGAAGGTGAATCGGTTCTTCATTGGTAAGAAGTCCAGTTCCC
>Ga0214917_10000748_pt1 | contig 42511 bp, 42 predicted proteins | sample LL_1208_BB_MetaG_FD_177983 | JGI IMG/M metagenome (GOLD analysis project Ga0214917, IMG submission 177983) | Freshwater microbial communities from Lake Lanier, Atlanta, Georgia, United States - LL_1208_BB | ecosystem: Environmental > Aquatic > Freshwater > Lake | place: USA: Georgia | collected... | reverse complement strand
GCTGTTAAAATGCCCATTTAAAATGCCCATTTAAAATGCCCATTGGTCTAAAATAAATTTTCTATAAAATATTATAAACCATGGACTATTTTGAAGATACGTATAAAATATCGGAATCATCTAAAAATCTGTTTAATAGAAAAATTCAGCAATGGCTTAAATGGATTCAGAAGGATATTATTTATTTAGTAAAAAATCCAAAAGAGGCTATAAAAATATTAAAAGAGGCAGATATATCACATTCTGAAACAAATCATCATTTATATCTATCTGCCATTGTAACATTTCTTAGGTACGGCTCTATAGAATTACCTGACAAGGAGAAATATCTTTTTGAATGGATTCAATTACAAAAAAATAATTATTCAAAAGTTCAAGAAATTAAGGATGAAGGGAAACCAACTGTAAATCAAGGAGATAATACTTTATCTTGGGATGAAATTGCCAAAATAAAAAATAAAATGGCACCAGGATCTTTAGAAAAGTTGTTATTAATGATGTACACTGATATTCCTCCAGTAAGAGCAGATTTTTATGCTGCTGAACTTGTATATTTTCCTGCTAAACCAACGATTTCAGGTGAAAACTATATTTTAATAAAAAGTCCTGATAATATTGAATATGTTATAAATGATTTTAAAACATCCAAACTTTATGAAGTAATTCATGGAAGATTACCAAAAACAATCTGTCAGGAACTCATATTATCACTACATATTTTTCCAAGAAAATATTTATTTGTTTCAAGTAATAATGGGTCGTTGCCTTTTGATAGAAAAACATTTTCCGCATGGTCTACACGAGTTTTATCAGGTGCATTAGGTAAACATATGACTCTAACTATGTTAAGACATTTGTATATAAGTGAAAAAGTGGACTTTAATAAGTCAATCAAAACACTTAACAAGGTTTCACGTGCTATGGGTCATTCAGTTGGTATGCAGAAACAATACCATTGGATAACTGATGATATTTAGGTATATTTGAGCTATTCTAGAGATGTATTGTTATAATATAACTGGAAACTAAAACCCAAATTAATTGCTGTAAGTTTCCAGTTATATTATTTTAAAGGGAAGAGCAAGGAATCGAACCTTGGACTATTCGGACCCAAACCGAATATCATACCACTAGACCACACTTCCACATTTGAGATTGATAATAACCTCACTGTAAGCTATAAAAGTTTTCTATAGGATTGCTGTAAGCTTACAGTGAGGCTATATGATCCAAACCTAATATCATACCACTAGACCACACTTCCACATTTGAGATTGATAATAACCTCACTGTAAGCTATAATAGTTTTTTATAGGATTGCTATAAAAGTTTTTATAGGATTGCTGTAAGCTTACAGTGAGGCTATATCCATTTTAGAGTCCAAAGTCCAGAGTCAGGCTGACTATCCTGCTCTACATACTCCATTATTCAAAGCTTTAGACTCTTTTAGCTAGAATATTTGTCATCTCGTTATCAAAAGTTTCCCTCACAAGATCATAACGTACATTATCCAATATCTCTCGCAAACCTTGATAAGGTGTTTTAATTTCAATATTATTTGATAAAATTACTTTCATTATGGCAGGAGACCACCCACTCAAAATTAATACACCATCTTCTTTAGCTTTTGCGTGGAAATCCTTATATTCAGCACGAAGATTCCATAAAACTATACGTGGAGCAGTATAACCATATTTTTCAAAATTACTACGAATCATTTGAATATGAGTCTGCCATTGAGCATTTTTTGTGTTAAACAATACATTCTCATTACTAGCTTGATCAAAACCCATATCTGTAAAAACAACTAAATCAGACGGTGCTTCTGAAGCAGGTACATTATAAGTTATCAATCTTTCCAATATTAATTCACATGCTTTTTGAAAATTAGTCGACAATCCTTTTGAATATTTTATTGCATGCTCAACTTTATCTCTCAATGTTTTCTTACCTTCAAAAGATAACCAAAACGGATTTGAGTCAAAAGTTAACATGTAATCTTTGAACACTGGGTTATTAATTTCAGATAGCAAAATACCAAGAGCCATTGAAACATATAGTGGTACACCAGACATTGAACCACTAAAGTCTGACATTGGAACAATCCTATTTTTTGTTTCTGAAGAAAGTGATTTCAGAACTTCATTACGAATCTGCATCCATTGTGATTCAATTACATTGCTAATTTCTTTAGTCATATTTTTATTTTCCAAAATTTCTTTTACAAGTTCATGAGGATATACAGTATTACCACCATTTATTTTTACAGTACCATTTAATGCTTTCTCCAAATATTCAATAAAATTTTTACGGCACTGTATACGTTCCTGATTATTTGGATATCTTGTAGAACCTTGTGCATCTAAATAGTTATGATTAAATTGCCTACCTTTATATGTTAAAAGCATCCCATTTAAAAATGCTGCTTTTGACTTCTTAAAAAGACGACCAGGTACATGAGAAGGATTAATTTTAGACCAGGATGGAATATCTTTCTTAGATTCGCACATCAGAATCTCTGTTGTGTTAAGAGCCCTATTCAGCGATGAACATGCTTTGCGGTAAGCACACAGGCTATCCTCCTCTAGTGGTATATCAGGATAAAAATGAGAAGCCAATATACATGCTAAAGAGTGGTATTTTGAATCTTCACGAGGCAACCATTTGCCTAACAAACTAGGTTTACTATTATTTGCAAGTTTGCTTAAGTCCTCAAAAAAAATCCACTTTGTAAAGTCAATAATTGCTTTTTTTACATCATTTTTAATTACTTCAAAATGCGATAGAATTTTTTCAGGATAATATAAATGCCATAGATCTTGCCAGCATCCATATTCAGGAACTAACCGAATAAGTGGCTCAGCTAATTGCGGGACTCTAGTGATAATTGAAAGTAACATACTATAAAAAATATCTCGTTCACCTTTTCCACCACGAATATCACGTGTTTGAAATGCCATAACCACCAAATCTCTAATATATTTTTCATCAGCAGATTGAATAATATTGTAAATATAAACGGGTGAACAATTGCGTACAAGCATTTGAAATAAACTTACACGAATATCATTTAAACCTTCCTCTGTATAAACATCAGAATTTTTTACTCCTAATTTTTTAGTTGGACATGCATTCATTGCTGAAATAAATGATGTCATTTTTAATATATTATATTTAAGAAACTTTAGACTCTTTTATTTATAATGCCATTAATATTCAAAATTTACTGTTTCTAAATTACATGGTACAACAAACTTTACAGCTAAATTCAAAATTATAGTAAGTAGCAGGATAATCATGGCAATAATAGTTATCTTGAAAAACTTTCTTTTGTAGTTTTAATAATCGCTATCAAACTTATATTTATAATCTTAGTGTTTTTGAATTTGTTTGGCTAGTCTTTTTTTTTCACGACATTTTCTAACAGCTTCTCTCTGTTTTTCTTTTTTTATCTGTTCTGCCGTTTTTTCCTGCTGCTGTGGCTGCTGTGGCTGCTGCTGCGACTGTGGTTGTGGCTGTGGTTGTGGTTGTAGTTGTGGCGGCACTTTTACAGTAATAACTTTATTCTCCTTAATATCATCTTTATTCAACCTTGGTGATAAAATAATGTGACTCTCCATTAACTCCTCAAACTTTTTTATCCACCCATTCACTAATTTTTGAAGAATGTCATTTTCTGTACGCAATTTCATATTCTCTTCTTTTAAACTAGTTGTCAATTTCCAAATAGTATCTTGTATATCTTCATATTGCTCATTGAGATTTACTTCATTTCTTGTATTCATTTTGTTCTATTGTATCCTTTAGAAAAACAAAATCCCTAAACTTAAAATGCTTAACATCCTTAGACTTGGCTTCCCAAATTTCAGGCTGTAATATTTTTCCCTTCAAATCATTAAATTTTTTATCTGTCCATTGAAATTTGTTTCGTAAAGCATCCTTTAACTCTTTTCCTGAAATTTTACTATCCTCGGATACTTCTACTATTGTTAATAATTCATCAATAATTTTCCTTTCACTGCTATCGTAATCCTGTTCAAAATTACGAAATTTAAAAACAGTTGTATTTAAATATCTTGATTGACTATCATTTGAGGAAGAAGGATTCGCAGAATTATTTTGAAAATCCGTCAATAATAAAATATCCAGCATCTGTTTTGTATAATTCTCATGCTCACGAATAGATGTTTTCATTTGAACAATCATTTCTTTCAGTTTATTTTCCCAGACATTATACTGATTCTTTGTTTCATTAATAGCTTTCAAATGCTTATTTAACATTAATATAATCTGTTTTTCACGAATCTCATGAATTTCATTTTTTTCCTTTAAATCCACAATTTCCTTATTGTCTGTGTCAGGTAATGAATGATCCTCGGTTTTTCTCTTCCAAAGTTGTATAAAAATTTCCAAAAAAGGCCTCAAAGATGCTAGTGTATAAATTGGTTCAGGACTTTCAGGTGAAAAGAGATTGGAAATATACAATATTGAACGGCCATCAGGAAGAGTCTCAAGATCAATATTTCCATACTTAGTATGTCCAACTATACCTGAATATAAACTTACTATAACACCCACCGCAAATTCCTTATTAATTTCAAAATCTCGCTGAAATTTCTTTATTTCCTTGGAATTTACAGCTTCACTGTAATTTTTTGACTCCCAAAGTATCTTACCACCTCTCCAAATTAATTGAATATCAGCTGAATAAGCCTCCTTTGACGATTCTTCGCAGGAAAATATTTCACCGTTAGAGGTATTCCCAAAAACCTGGTTAAGAAGTTTCTGTAAATCCTTTTCACCAATTTTGCCTTTAATACTTGAGTTATTTATTTGAGTTGCTGTTGTCTTCAGTAGATCCTTTTTGAAATCCTGAAAGTTGTCCGTTAGTAAATGATAATTTTGCCTTAGTAGCTGAAGTTGCTCTTTTAAAGATTCAATGGCTTTATCTTTCTCCGCCAAAATTTCCTTTCGCTGTTCTCTTTCTTCCTGACGTATCTGATTTTTAATTGTATCTACGGTTTTAAGGAGTTCATTATATTGGATTTGTAAAATATCAAACTTTGATTGCCCCAATTGTTGTGTTTTCTCAAGTCTTTGGGCTGATTCTTGTTTAAATACACACAACTCTTTTTCATGATTCTTCAATAAATCCTCATTTTGTTGATGAGCTTTTGTCAATTGGTCAACAAGTTCTTTTATTTTTGTCAGGTACTCTTTCTCAGCCTGTGATTTTAGATTCTGGAAAATCTCATCATTTGTTATTGATACAGAGGAATTTCTTAGATTTATGAGAATATTAGCACCCAGGTCAAGCACCTGAGCTACTAATCGTGGTTCAGATGATTGATAAATATCAGGTAAGTTATATGATTTTGGAACATCTATAATAATATGTTTAACAGACATTCCATCAACTTCAAACGGATTCTGTTTCATCTATGTATTATGTATTATAAAAAGTTTAAGCCACTCTTTTTTGAGCTGCAGTAGTCTAAATTGATTTACATCAAATAAATAGGGTAGAGGTTTAACCTTATTTCAATAAATAAAATGCAGAATACAAAAACAAATGAAGTATTCTCACTTAATGAAATAGTTAACGCAAATGATTACAAAAAAATAATTATAAACGTTGATTCAACATTTCGAAATTCTCAAGGTATGATGACTACAAACTTCTACTATGATTTGCCCTTTCCTATTAAAAATGCTATTAAAATGCGTCTTGCTTCCATTGAAATACCAAATACATGGTTTGAGTTCTCAGCTAAAAATTATCAAAACACCTTTTTCACTGTTATTGCTCCTGATATCACTGGAACACAACAAACATTGAATATTATTGTACCAGATGGTAACTACTCCACCAGTCAATTACTTAACAACATACAAACACTTTTTAATAACTTTAGATCAACATTAGGAATCTATCTTATCATATCAATAGACCCATACAGTTTAAAAGTTAATATAACATTCCAGGGAACAATTCCTCCTGGAACAGCAAGCCCACCAGTAACACCTACAAATCCCCCCTCTGGACCATTTGTAATTGACTTTGCAACAAATTTGATTTCCCCAACTAATTGGGGATTGGGGTATTTACTTGGTTATCGTCAGAGATACTATAATGTTACAAATTTTACCAGTGGAGTCTATACTATACAAGGAGAGTCTATATGTGATACAGTAACTGCTTCTTACATTTTTTTAATAATTAATGATTGGTATGCTGTAATTCAAAAAACGGAGGAAAACTATTTTGATGCCACAGCAAAAATTATTGTACGACAAGATAAAGGTAATGTCATCTATTATGATGGTTCTGATTTGGTATCAAATCAAATAACATTTCCATCACCGATAGATATAAATCAGTTAAAAGTTCAATTAGTTGATGTAGACGGTAATATTTTGGATTTAAACAGTATGAATTTTTCATTTGCTATGGAAATCACACAAGTTCAAAATTCAAAACTTAATGAACATTACCGCAACTATATTTGGGATGGTCAAGATCCTAAGATATCACGAAACAGCCGTGGGAGTGCAATGGCTGGCTTTCAGGCATTACCTGGAAATATTTTATAATGCCGAATTATTGGGTTAGAAATTAGGAAGTTGGTATTCCTGCTATAAGTCTATCAAGTGTTGCTAACTGTGATATAACATAATTTTGTACATAGGAAGCATCTGTACCAAGTGGAATATTTGATAAAATTCCCGTAATACGTTTAAAAACAGATTGTATTTGTTGAACAATTACTGTTATATCTGGGTATTGGGCAATCTCAGCATCAAGACCATCCAAAAGTGGTATAACTGTTGTACTGTAGTTATTTGCTGTCATATTATCTGGATTAGAAAGAGCTTGGAAAACATCCAATATTTTGGAGTAAATTGGATCCAAAATTGAATTATTATTCTCATTAATAACATTAACTGTAGTAAGAACCTCAGCTGGTATTTGAACCTGTTGTTGTGATTGTGTAGGTATAATAGAATTTTGTGTAATTTGTATATTCTGATTTATGTCATCTGCTTGAATTGTTGCTGCTTGTGTTAGACGAAATACAGAGCCTGTTTGAAGATTGTTTGAAAGAGTGTCTGCTGGTTGGATGGTGACTAAATTGAGTGTGGGTGCTGTTGGCAGGAAATTTGGCCCAGATGTTGAATAGAATGGCATGTATTCAAATACTATTTACTATATAATAGTATTTGAATATTATAAATTAAACTAAATTAAAAAATATTAGTATTATATTTACTGGAGGGTCATCTTGCAGCCTACGACCCACTTGCGATCATCAGGTGATGTTTCAGCTTTATTAACACCGCCGATCAGGTAACCATCTGTGTTAATCTTGGCATCATAAGGTAATGATTTCTCGGCCTTTAGATAAGCACTGCTAGTGTTATTGCTCTCAACCACTTTTAGATTTGTAAGAGTTACTGTGAACTCAATGACATCACCAGCTCTAAAAGGAATACCCTTAAAATCAGAGACATCATTGTCAGTAAAACGATCAGGGTGGTACTTGATCATAGTAGTCAGCACATCACCCATAGGGCAGCCTGAGACATCATTTTTATTAAAAGATGTTTCATTATTTGCTTCTAGATCACCAGATGTAAATGTCACCAGAGCCTTTGCTACCTTATCAGCTACTGTTGCCTGGAGACCATCTACATGATCTGTTAATTCCTGGTCATTCACGATTGGGGCAACTGCTCTATAGTTGCCGAAAACTGACCAGGCAATTAAACCAACAACGTAATCACCCAGGGATGAAGCGATAGCTACACCGTTATCACCAGTAGCACTTTCCTTGAGCTGTGTCCAGAGTGCGGACTTAAAGGCAGAATACCCAGCAGCATCAATCTTGAGTGTAATCTCATCAGCATTTAGCACACCTCCACTGGCGTTAGGGTCAGTTTGTTTGTACAGGAAAGCGCCACTTAAATCAGAGGCCAAAAGTGTAGGATTAAATGTTAAGTTTTCATCTACATTTGAGGATGCCTGGTCATTCACCACAATTTCAGCTGGCGTACTGGAAAAGTCTACATCAGTACCTGTATTGAAGTTAAAGTATCCATTGGTTGAAGCGATTGATTGTAATAATACACCTGTAGATGAAGCAACATCTTCACCTGAAATAGAAACTGAAGCTTGAGGGGCGTTCTGGCTCATATTTATTTGTACTTATAGATTAGAAAATATTGTGGGATGCCAACTTTTAATCCTCTTCAGGATGTACAAGGTCTAACCGCTATTGCTCAGCAACAGACGCAGACAGTTTCAAATACTGGAGGAGGTGTGTACAATATCACCGTACAGTCTTGTTGCCAAAACCCTATGTCTCAAATGATGCTTCTTCGCAATTTTTTCGGCACACTAGCTACTGGATTAAGAACAACTACTGAAAGTTTAATATCAGTACTTGGTTCACGACGACCAACAGCCAGTAATTCAATATTGAACGTCAATCTTGATATTCCTCCAGCAAGAATTGCCAGTATTTCATATTTTATCTATGTTGAATTATACGGCCCTCCACCAGAAGGAATTTTTGAGCAAACACTCATTGATAAAATACAAACACAACTTGATTTAGGATTAACTTTTGACCAGATTATAGCCAATGGGCCATAAATCAATACCGTAGAATTTTCTGAAAATCATAAGCACTAATGTGATAAAAAAAAAATGAAACTATTATTAGACTAACAAACAATTTAAAATGTTCGCTGATCGCAATAACAACCCATAGGATATGCTATTCGCTAGTGTAGAGCACTACGCTTACTAATGAACTCTTCTAACCCTACAAAAAGCGGGACAAAGTCCCGCTAAGTGCCGATTAGAATTATTCATCGGTCTAAAAGTAGTAAATTGTATATTCCTTATCTATTTAGAAGATTTGAGCATACAATTACTAACAGGACCACAATTGCCCTTACGCAAAAAATAACATTGTAACCTACAAAAAAGTAATTCAAGCGACATATAACTAGAAACAACTTTAAATGGTAAAAAAGATAAAGAGGCAAAATAATCTTTGAGTAATGCCAGATTAACTATGAAATTTCGCCCTTCTGTCATTGCCCCCACAGTCATTTTTATCCAAGTATCATTCTGCTGAGGAATTGGTAGACTAATTCTTTGATCTTCCTGACTTTGTGTATTAAATATCTCCTCAGCCAAATCACCCAACCATATTATAAATTCTGTACATTCTTTGAGTCGTTCCAATGGCATGGAATCAAAAAATCGTATTTCAAGACCATGATTACTATGTTTATTAAAATTAATGTCGAGACCTATCGTCGGTAATTCATAATACCCATCACAGTCTTTATAAAATTCATCATACCAAGATAATGACCAAGGCAAAGAAGTTTTATCAACCTGTAATATTTTACCGATCGGACACTGACTAGTGTCAAATGTTCCAACTCCTATATATCTACTAACAGCTAAACGCTGGGAAGCTCCAGAAAAAGATCCTGATATTTTTGAAAGAGGATCAGGTGTATTAAAATTAGCTATAAGCAAAGGTTCAAACCACTGAATAAGTCTTGCAAAAATCATATGCTTTTGCCTAAAAACATCGAAATTAACTATATTTTTATCTGAATCAAGTTCAGTTGGCAAAGTTATATTTATATGAATTGTCCCATTATTAAACATGGCATAATTTTTTAAGTTTGTAGTATATGTTGCTAAAGGCCAATTTTGCTCTTGGATTTTAAGGGGAAAAAGGCCAGCAAGAAAAGAGTGCTTTGGGGGTTGATTAGCATTTATTTCTTCAATAAATTTTCTATGTTGTTCTGCTAATTCATAAATAATAGAATCCAATGTTGATTTATAATAATTAAGATTCGTAAATTCTATTATATCACCATCAAATAGATAAATATGCTCGTAATTATCTCTTAGCCATTCGGACTGTCGCATCAAATATTCATGATATGTCTCGCCGCAAAAATTGGGATTAGGAGGTGTATTTTTCTGATAAAGTGTCATAGATTGATTAAAAATATCCGTTTTAGAAAGAGCATGGCTATTTATAAGAATAGGAATTTCAATTGAAGATAGGTCTTTAAAATACAGAGCCATACCCTGTTCAATAGCATTGGACTTATAGGAATTATAATATGAAACACTGTATCTTTCTGGACGACGATTATTCCATACATCATCATAGGTAACTCGTAGAGTTTTGTTAGCCTGTAAATATGTTTCATGTTCATAGCCTATTCCCCAAAAAAAATCATTTGCCTGATGATTTTTTCTATATTTTAGATGCTTAGGGAGATTTTGAAGTGGTTCTGTTAAACTATTATCTGTCATATTTATTGAGGACTTTCCCTAAAAATAAATTAGAATAATGAAAGCACTTCCTATCACGCAAATACTTTTAATATTATTGGTTAGTTCGATAGCCAAGAAAACAATATTAGAAATATTTTAATTATTTGTGGTCATTAATTATAGACCGCGGAGTTTTTTATTTTGAGAAAGTGAACCTGCTACATTTACAACAGTTTTAGTACAAAGTAATAAATCATTAGCATCGGATGTCCACTTTTGAGTCATTACCAATTTACCTAGTTGATCAAGTGACGTTGGATTTGATGCTACTAAATGATCACCAAGCTCAATTGGACATGGCAAATTTGTTGAACAAAGCGGCTCGGAAAACGAATATGGTAAACCATTAAAATTTAAAGTGTAATCAATTGTTCCACTGTTAACAATCTTATAATTATTCTTATAACCAATAGTTAATGTAAAATTCTCATTTATTTTTGGGGTTTCTGGTGTTAAAGTACCATTTAAATAATTAAATTTAGAAGTTGAGTCACAGTTTGTAACTGTAGTTAAAATATGTGTATTACTAAGGTTAGTAGGGTTGGTTAAAAGTGTTGAATTAACTATTGCCAGGGCCGTAGTAAATAGTTTTATTAATGACATTCTAATTTATAATTTATTTTTGTGATGTTTTTTTCTTCGCAAGTTCACTTAATTCCTTTTTTAACTGTCCTGAAGACTGAACTTTAATTTCGCCTGATTTAATACCTTTTTCAATTTCTTTTTTAGTAGCAACTGTCTTGGGTGCTACATATTTCTTAACAGATTCGGATGGTTTTAACTTTGAACCACCCACAAAATATTCAATTAAAAAAGCAGTCAAAATCCAAAACAGAATTAGCAAACTGATTGAAATAAGACATACTTTTAAAAACTGGCTTCTCATCAAATATTTACCCTATTATATGTGCTTGAAATCTAACATCTCTGAAACCATTTTCTAGCTGATTGCGAAGTTTCTTTGGCTTTTCTTACTAAATCAGAGTCAGGACCATAATGTGTCTTACCGCAGAGTAAAAAAGAATGAACCCTAGCATACCCCCATTGCTGTTGAGAAGCTCCAGGACGATGCCCTGTTCTCCAAGCAGCAAGACCACGATCATATGATTTCTGTAGGTATTTAAGAGGTACACCAGTAGCTTCTGATTTTTCCTTTAATGATTTAGCATCTGGGAAAATGTTTTGAAACTTGGCAGTGTATTTGGATTTTTTGGTCTGTATTCCTTTATTTGTTCTAAATCCCACGTATGCTTTTGGACTCCTCCAATCCAAACTACCAAACTTTTGAATCTCTTTTCTTCGCACCTCTTTCTGTTTTCGTGTTAATCCCATGTAATATTTTGATGGCCAGAAAGCAAGATTTTTTTTGAGAGTTTTTCTTCGTAGCATTTCAATCTATTTAGGCCTAGGAACATTTGGACCAATACGAACAATTCAAAATGTTCATTTGTCGCAGCCAGTTTGAAATGTTCGGCTAAGCCTTCCCAAAGAGTAGAGGAAATGTTCGTATTGGTCTAATATTATAAAAAATTAATAATAGAATGGCTAACGGTGGATACAAACCAACAAAGAAAGACTTGGAATATCTTCGTCGTTGGAAACGCGGGGAAAGTATAGGATTTACAATGATAGCATCATTAAAGGCTAAGGGACTTATTCCTCGCACTAGTAAGAAACTTGCAGGTAAAAAAATAGTAGGTCCTAAATATTTAACAAGACGAAACGGCAGATATCATAGTTAGACTATTATATGTATCCATTGTCATTCTAAGATTATTAATGCCTTAGCATTGACTACACGTAGTAATCGTGGATAATATAAATATGAAATTGTTGACTGAAAAAATAGGGTCAACTCACTATGTATCCATACAATATTTTATCAGGTGAGTCTAAGGAAAAAAAAGATAATCAGGTTGTTATAAATGAACAAGAAATAATTCGTAGTCGGCGTGGATACGATGCCCGTGAACTTGTACATTCCTTTTTAACAAATATTGTAACAACAGGCCCTTTAGCTAATGGAAAACTACTTCACTATACGGCAGATATTGTGTGTAGCGGAGGGCTTGAATTACTTCAAAAACTGTGTTGGGACTTTGCATTTGATCATATTGGAATAGCTCAACCTCGTATATTTGTTTTCCTGAAAAAACGCTGTCAGGACATTAATGCCATATCTCTTCGTCAAACACCAGAAACATTTATGTACTCTGCTGAAAATCAAAGATTATTGGCTGAAATGGTTCTTGTCTTACAAGCATGTGCTAGAAGAACAAAGCCAAAAATTCCAGTTGTTTCTCACGAAACTCATGAAAATGAGCTATGGTTAAGATCATCATTACGAGCACCTGAAAAGGAGGCCGTTAAAAAAATATGGAAACATGGGTCAGATCAACCACAACTTTATCATGCTGGTAATGAAATTATACATGCCTGTGGAGAGGGAGCAACAGAAAGAGCTTTATGGTGGTTACGTTGGTTACTAGAAGAAGATGGATTAGTTTGTAAAAGAAACAATATGGGACTAACATCTATAGACCGTGGTGGTGCTGGAGGAAAATCCCGTAAGAAAGGACTAGTAGGTGGTTACATTGTAGGAATATGTGCTGAGGCTTACAAGGAGGCCGCATCCCGAGGACAGGTTAAACTCCATGAGGAATTTCAATGTCTAATTGATCTCCACAGAGATGGAGGATTAGTAGGGTTAGGTTCGGCCAGGCGTAGAGACTGTTTAGCACTAATGATACAAATTTTGAGTGAAGTACCTCGTTGGCGTAACCCTACAAGTCCTCCACTATTAACAATGGCTACTATAAATCCCAGTATTCTTCCTGGCACACCTGGACAGCAAAGTTCAGGAACCGATGATATATTATTAGCTCGTGCTGTTGGTCAAGCCGAGGTGTTCTTTCGTGAAATTTTGGCTTTACCTCCACTTAAAAAGAGCTTAACGACAGCAATTCGGGCAAAAACAAAGAAAAAAGTATCAGCAAATATTGTAGATAAATTGACGTTAACTGAGAATATTTATTTAGATATGTATGGTCTGAAGTAGTTTACTTCCCTCCCTCCCTCCTTCTTCCCTCTCTCTTTTACGATTAGTCACGGCCAATAAATATTCACTTGTCAAAAATGAGCAAAAACTATTGGGAAATAATTTCACTATGAAAAAGTTGATAAATTCGCTCCGCGACTGCTGGCCCTATTTTTCTTCCTGAAGAAGTTTTCAGGTTGGCTAAATCCTCCTTGGTGGCCTCCAAAATTTTTGTAAGACTTGAGTAATTGGAAAGTATAGTTTCGGCGACTTTTACAGAAACACCTGAAACTTGACAGAGACAGCCTATCAGGAATTGACTAGGATCAGCAGCATTCGTTTTCTTGGCTACATGAATTGTATCCGCCAAACGAATTTCTTCCTGATGAACCTGAAATGATTGTGGATCGGATACCCATTGTGCATACCAATCCTCAATTAGCTGTGAAGTATGATTAATATTTTTAGATTGAAATATAGGTATTTTATAATGTACTGATAAACGTAATAGAAGTTTATTCAGAGCGCTTGGTTGAAGTCTCCTTAGTTTGGAAATATCTCCCTCAAAAATATATAGGGGTTGTGCCCCTATTTCCTGACAATGGACAAGAAGACGAGTTCGCTGGTCACGATAACGACCATCCATAAAAGATGCCTCAAAATCGGAAATTGTTTTGCGCTCAATTATCAGTCTGTTCCCAATATTTATATCCCCTACCTGAAGATTTTGCGTGGTGGGCCTATATATCCTCAGATTTGTCAGGAGATCATGTTCACGATAGTCAATAACCAGATCTACAGCTGGCTTGAGGATAAATTGTGATTGGAACGGAGTTTCAGGCAAGGATTGAATCTGGGACTTTGATGAATCACTGTGAAAAGATATTAGACATCCATGATCACTAGACATATTATCGTTTATTTTATCTTTTAATAATTAATATAAAGATTTTTAGACTAAGAAAACACCTTAAAGCCTCTATTAAATATTTATTAAGACAGTCTAACAAATAATATGACAATAAAGCTTTTTAACATGGATCTTCACATATCAGTTATAAAAGATTTTCAAAATATTGCCGAAAAACTATTTGGTAAAAATATTGAGATCACAAATTGGTCAATATCATGTCATAACTGGGTTTTTAATCAACCAACCGCCAAAGTGAAAATTATTAATCAAAATACCTGGACAAATATTGATGATTATATGATTCAAAAATTTAATATAGAATATGAACAAGTTTTATCAGAATATGATGGATTTATAGTGACTCATGCGCCAGTGTTTGCTCTTATTTATGAACAATATAATAAACCTATTATTGTTATTAATAGTTGCCGTTTTGATCAGCCATTTTGTTGGAATAATAATATTAAAGGTTTTGAATGGCTGGTTGAAGGTCTTCATAGACTAAAAAACAAAGGACTATTACATATATTTAGTAACAATAAAGCTGACCAGGAATATTTACTGCGAGGTTCTGGGCTTGAATCAGATTATATCCCAAGCCTCTGTGACTATACAGAAGCACCTTATAATCCTATCAAATCCCAGTTTGTTTTATACAATCCTTCATCCTTAATTCATACATGTAAAGATCCTAAAAATTCACCAATAGCACCGAAACCATCATTTGGATATACGTGGAAGGAACTTCATTCTTACAAAGCAATAGTACATATGCCCTATGAAATTTCTACGATGTCTATCTTTGAACAATATACTGCGGGTATTCCCATGTTATTTCCCTCAAAACAATTTTATAAAGAATGTTGTAAAAATGGATCAATAAATAATCAAAGTATATATGGAAATTTGGTTAAGACCGATTTGGATTTTTGGTTAGAACATGCTGATTTTTATAATAATGATGTATTTAAGAATATTATATTTTTTAATTCATTTGATGAAATATTAGATATCTATAATAACTTTAAATGTCCAGGTATTGAAGTAATAGAAAAAACTTTATCTGAACATAAGAACAATATTCTTTGGAAATGGTATATTTTTTTAGAAAAATTATTTAAACTAAATCCTAAATCTATTTCATGGAAATACACAAGTGATTTTATTCAATCAGATAAATTATACAGAAAGTTTTCAAATGATTATCGCATTCGGTACATTAAAACAGACGCTCTTATTAAACCAAATATAGCGTGGTATTCAAATCAACAATTTGAAACGGATAAGCGTCTAGTAATGATTACAAGTCATTCTGATCTGGGTATTGATAAACAACTTTTTGAGGCTAATTGTAATCGTGCTGTATATTGGATAACAACTAATAAATGTTATAGTTACAATGATAGACCAAAAAAACTATTTGGATTACCACTGGGTTTAACAAATTTTATAGATGGTTCACCATTGCATGAAATCTATTCTGATACTGAACAGATTGAATTTGTTCGTAAAGAAGTCCAAGCCAAAGAAGGAAATGAAGTTAAAAAGAATATATTATGTTACATGAATTTTTCAGAGTACACTAATCTATCATTGAGAGTACCTATATGGCAGAAATTTAGTAAAAAAGATTTCGTAATATGTGAATTACCTGAAAATTCAAAGACAGCGCGGCTGAACTATCTTAGAAAACTTGCTAAAAGTAAATTTACTATTTGTCCAGCTGGTTTTGGAATTGATACTCATCGCCTTTGGGAAGCACTGTATGTTGGGTGCATTCCAGTAGTTCATACTAATCCAGTTCACGATGATTGGCAAGATCTTCCAATACTTTTTATAAAATCCTGGGATGATATAACAGAAGATTTTTTAAATAAAAAATGGATTGAGATGGCGTGGCAAAATTATAATTTTAATAAATTAACAAACACATATTGGGAACGTTTTATTGAAAAATTATCTTTGGAAGCAGAACCTTATAACAGTATGCATATATTACATATTAATTGTCGTGATTTAATCACTAACAAAATAGATACTAAGAAAATTTTAGCAGGATTATCATTAGATAAAGAACTAATTATAGAATTCGTAGGCTTTATAGAGAGTGATTTAAAAATAGCATTCCATGCGAGAAAATTTGCAGCATATTTTGAGGAATGGAATCCCAAAATAGTTTATCATTAGATAAACGAACATTTTTGACCACACCTGTCCACTAAATTATATATGTCTATACAAAATAATATTTCTATAGAATATATAATAATTCCATAAGTAATTCCATATTTATATAGTAATTTCTTACAAAAATATTATCACAGCTAACAAGTGATAGTTTAATACCAGTTTGATTGAGGATATGTTGGGGCAAACATACGTTCTAGTCCAGGTGTCCAGCGTGTATAGTCATTTTTATTCATTCGTGTTGTTGGGCGTGTTTCAAAAAAAGGATCAAGTCCAGCAGCCATATCATTCACATATGTCGGTACGCGAATTTGCTGTTCCCCACGGAGTTTCTGTCTGTCAGGTTGAGGCTCGTCGTCCTCCCATTGAATAGGCTCATTTTTGGATTGGACTTCCGTAATTTCCCATACATTGTTTCCTTGTTTGGATGGTTCTAAAATTGCTTCCTCGCCACGTTTGCTGTAAATCTTATCAACAAGTGTTTTTACTTTATCATATTCGGACATTTTACAGGCTTTTTCCGTTTCTTTTTCTATTTGATCAGGATTATACATAGCAAGTGCCGCTTTCTCCTCCTCGTCGTAGGCATCCATATTGGGAGGAACCATGGTCTGTCCTTGAATGGAATCAAACTGAGAGGTATCCATTGGTTTGGCATTCGGATCCGCTAAACGCCGCTGTTCATTTTGAAAAGCCTCAATACCTTTCTGAAACACAGCAGAAGATGGTGGTTGAACTGACCAATCTAATGGATACCGGAACATCGCAGCATAACGTTCTGCCTTTGACAATTCTCTATCACCTTCATTCTGAAATACATAGTTATCCTCATAATCCCCCAGTGAATCAATTGGCATGTTGGCATATGGTCTTGCTGGAGGAGCTATGGTAATTGTAGGTGGTAGATATGGAGGTTCATTCTTATCTTTTTCCTTCATCAAACAGTCTGAACATTCTTCAGAGCGTATTTTTGTATCAGTGAATGATTCACTTCTTGTTCTTAAACTAAAAAAGATTAGAAGCAGAACAAAAGATAATATAATTAAAGTAAACATAGATTGTTTTAACATTTATTGCTAACCCTAATTATCTTTCATAAAATTAGGGGAATTAAATCATGCCAAAAACCAGAAAATCAAGTCGCTCAACCCGTCTACCAAGATCATTAATGGGGCGAATAAAGGTGCCCCTTGATGTTCGTTCTAATAATAGTATAAATCAAGCACTAAATAAAATTAGTAATTCAAAAATAACAGTCATACTTATTTATGCTGATTGGTGTGGTCATTGTAAAACATATGAGCCCTATTTTAATCGTGCTGCAGCAGTCAAAGGAGCACCTTCAACCATAAAACTCAATGAACAGATGATTCAGAATATGAATACCGCCATGAATAAAAAACTTCAGCTTAGCACACCTATAGAGGTTGATGGCTACCCAACAGTGATTGCTGTTAATAACCGAGGACAGAAGATAACTGAGCTTCCTATAGTTCGTGAAGATGGTCCAAATGCTAAAATGATGTCAGCAATTCCTGAAATAATGAATGAAATGCCAGAGGAAATAGAAAATAAATTAAACTCAATAAAAAATGAACAGCGTAATACATTTACTCCTCGTACGGGAGCCATGAACAGTCCAAGTCAACGTACTACTAACACCATGGCAACAACAATGGTAACGGCCACAGCAAATATACCATCTCGTGGAACACCAGAAGATCTTTCTGTCTATCCAACTAGTGTTATTACAGAACAACCTGTAAATCTTGTTACACCTCCAGTACCTGAAGAGGATTTGGAGGAGTCTATGACACCAAAAGTAGCACCAATTCAAAAGCAAAGTGGAGGACTCTACGGAGCACTTATAGAAGCTTCTTATCAATTGGCTCCAGCTGGAGTTTTAGCAGGAATTTATCAAGGCATAAAACGCCGCCGTCGTTCTACTCGCCGTCGCCGCAATAATAAAAATTGATAATATACTTATCCGCTAAGTTTTTACATATAATCAATATAAAATGGAGGGCAAAGATCTTAAATTTCAAATAATTGATATACAAAGCCGAGACAAATTTAAAACAAAAAAACAGTATTCTCGTGGAAATGAGGAAAATGAACAATACAAACCACGAGAATACTGTGTTCACTTATTTGGTACAACGGCTAAAGGACAATCTGTGCGTGTAGATGTGGTTGGATTTGAACCCTTCTTTTACATCCGTCTTCCTGAAGAGAAGACAAAACAGGCGCGACGGTCCTTTGTAAACTATCTTGAAAAAAAGCTATCAAAACTCAGCGGAGCATTTGACGATATCCGATTTGAAGAAATAAGACGCCAAAATTTCCTTGGTTTTACCGCCAGATCCGAATTTCCTTTTCTAAAACTTATTTTCCCAAGTAACTGGCTATTTCGTGAAGTTAAGAAACTTTTGCTTGATGATAACAATCGTCCGCAACTAGCGCAGGGTTGGGAAAAAGGATTAGGAGCCGAGTGGAATTGTGAGCCATTTCATGGAAAGCCACAAGTGTTTGAAGCTAATATTGATCCTCTGCTAAGATTCATTCACTTAACGCAATCAGATGGGCATAAAGGGAGGGGTCTTGCTACATGTGGATGGGTTTCTATTGAAGATAGTGCTGATGATGTAGACCCGTCCATGCCACTAGTAATTGAGGCCGATTGGGATTGTATTCGTTCATGCCAACCACCACTTGGATGCTCAACAGCCCCTTTCCTAAAAGCTTTTTGGGATATTGAGTGCTATAGTGAAAGTGGTGAATTTCCTCTGGCAAAACGAACATGGCGAAAGGTGGCGGCCAATCTTTTGGATGCTTGGCGTCAAGATGATCTTAAAACAGCAGAAGAAATTAGTTCTGAAATAGTCTTAGCATTTGACCGAGAAAGTCCCTATCTTGGCCGAATATGGGGAGTACAAATTCTATCATCATACAGCTTAGATAAAATAAAAAATACAAAATCATTTGAAAATATTGTATCACTTCTTGAAAAACGAGGAAAAAGTAGACTAAGTGATGAAGAATATAGTATTATTATAAATCAACTTGATAATCTTTTATCAACAGCATTTGAAGGAATCGTTCATTTAAATGGCGATCCTGTTATTCAAATTGGTGTTATTTTAACGAGGGGGGCAGTAGAAACAACGGAGCGTTTCCTATTTACATGGAAAGAGACGGCAGATATTGAAGGAACAACGGTACTCACCTATAAATCCGAGAAAGAAATGCTACAAGAATTTGCGGTATGGTTAGTTGAAAAGAATCCTGATGAAATGGTCGGCTATAATGTATTTGGTTTTGATGAGCGGTATGTTTGGAACCGATGGGAAGAGTTAGGCTTAGTGGTACCTGATAGTGAAATTCATGGATTATCACGAATGTCGGATTTGGGTGTGCGTGTTAAACTGAATGAGAATCGTCTAAGTAGTTCTGCTCTAGGTGACAATTTCCTGTATACATGGGCTATGCCTGGACGTCTTCAAGTTGATTTGTATCACTATGTAAAACGTTCTGGAGCATCTTTACCGAGCTATAAACTGGATGAAGTTGCGAAGCATTATATGAGTGGAAAAATAAAACAGGTTGTATGCTCAGACAATGAAGTAGTGCTAGCGTGTAGTGGTGCAGTACGAGATGTTCGTATTGGTCGTTATTTAGTACTAATGGATGACACGGGTGAAAGTGTTTGTCATAAGATGGAAGTTATTGGAGTAGAACTAAAGGACAGTAAAAGTGGTCAAATTCGCTGTTCATTGATTGGATTGGGAGAAGACGAGCTAGAGACACTTGCTGATGGAACTAAATGGGCTATTGTAAAAGATGATGTTAGTCCAGCAGAAATTTTCCGAATGTGGGGTGGGTCAGCCTATGATCGTGCTGTAGTTGGTAAATACTGTGTACAAGATTGTGAACTAGTAATGGAACTTTATAAGAAATTGGAAGTTTTCAATAACGCCGTGTCAATGGCAAATGTTTGCTCAGTTCCATTGAGTTTTATCTTCATGCGCGGTCAAGGAGTGAAGATTGAATCATTGATTTTCAAGGAATGTGGCGAAGCAGGTTCGTTAATTCCAGTTCTAGAAAGTGCTAGTTTTAGGAAGTCAAGTGAGTTTGATACAAGAGAAATAGGTGAAACAGATGGTGAAAAAGCACCAACTGAGGAGGATTCGTATGAGGGTGCTATTGTACTTGATCCTACACCAGGATTTTACAAGGATTCACCTATCGGTGTATGTGATTTTGCTTCACTGTATCCTAGTACAATAGATAGTGAAAATATTAGCCATGATATGCTTGTATGGGTGAAAGATTTTGATGATAATGGGTTACTAATTGAGAATGTGTGGGGCTCAAACAATTATGCTGATTGCGAAGGTTATGGCTATGTTGATATTGAGTTTGATCTTTTGCGACCAGATCCAGCAGACAAGCGTAAGAATCCAGAGAAAATTCGCTGCGGACGAAGGATTTGTAGGTATGCTCAGCCACTTGATGGAACAAAAGGTTTGTTGCCAATGATTATTCGCAAATTATTGGCGGCGAGAAAGTCTAAGCGCAAGGAGGCTGAGCGTGAAGAGAATCCAGAAAGAAAAGCGCTATTAGATGCTGAGCAATTGGCCTATAAACTAACGGCCAATTCATTGTATGGCCAGTTAGGTTCCAAGACATTCAAAATTCGTCTAGTATATTTGGCTGCATCTGTAACAGGATATGCTCGTAAACAACTATTATTTTCCAAAGCAGCGATTGAGCAGTTCTATGGACCTGATGGTGGTATGGAAATTAAGAATGGAGGAAAGATATGTTCCGCCAATATTGTGTATGGTGATACAGATTCAATCTTTGCCGAAATTAATCCTACTAATCCCGTAACAGGAGAACGACTATCTGGTCGTGAGGCAAGAGAAACGGCAATTAAAATTACAGGTGAAATGGGTAAGTTCGTAACACTCGCATTGAAATCACCTCATGATTTTGAGTTTGATAAAATTTTCGATCCACTTCTTATGTTTAGTAAGAAAAGGTATGTAGGTAAAATGTACGAAGAAAATGCTGATGATTATGTGATAAAACCAATGGGAATTGCGCTCAAACGGCGGGATAATGCACCTATTGTTAAGACTATATTCAAAGGTGCTATGATGGAGCTGCTTGATAACTACAATGTAAATGCTGGTGCCAAGTTTGTTCAGGAAACATTGGAGGCACTGGTGAATGGTAAAATAAGTCTGGGACAACTAACAATTACAAAAAGTTTGCGAGCAGACTATGCAAATGAAAATGCTATTGCTCACAAAGTTTTAGCAAATCGCATAGCAGCCCGTGATCCAGGGAATGCTCCAGCAGCGGGAGATCGTATTGGATATGTATACATTCAGCCTCAAGTGGGTCAATTAGCAGCAAAACTCCAAGGGGATCGGATTGAAACTCCTCAATGGGTTCGTGATAAAAAACTAATACCTGATTATCAATTCTACATAACAAATCAAATTCGCAATCCAGTATGCGAGATGTTCGCTCTTATAGTGGACCAGCTACCAGGATTCACAGAGAGTCATAGAATATTTCTAAGTGGAATTTGTGATAAAGATATTAGACTGGTTCGTGCGGCAGATGTAGCTTCTGAGATTCTATTAAATGAGGCTTTGAACAAATGTTCCAAAGCCAGTAAGCAGAACTTTGTCCAGACATTCTTTGGATCGGTTAATATAAAAAACATAAATAATACACCATCTGAAACTAATACTATCGCCTCAAGAACACGAAGTAAAATGAATGGTGGTATATCAGGCGATAGTGTAAAAAGAAAGAAAACAAGCACCGAACATCCAGACAATTATATAATGGATTTATTTCTTCAGAAAAATATTCGTGAAGTTCATAAGGCATCTAAAAATTCAGAAAAATATAAAAAAGGATAGAATAGATATGGGTGTTACTATATCTACCATTGATAAAAATGGTGGTAATGATGAAAATATAGGAAGACTTAAATTAGCAACAGTGAAAGAAACAACTTTTTTTTTGGCAGAGGCTGAAAAGTTTGATAATTATCTTAATAAAATTAATGAAAATATTCATAACACAACATCAAGAATAGGAATGTATTATGAATCTGTATATCCAGATATAAATGAAACCAAGCGGGAGCAAATAACCGAATGGCTGGTTGATTTTCAAGAAAAAAATGAAAAATGGCAGATACTATTGGAATTATTAAAAAAACTGAAAGAAATCTGGATACTTCCATTATCATATTCTGCGGATGGTGGAATGCCACATACACGTGGTACAAAATATATATGTGTGCCTGGTGGGTTTTTTGATGTAGATCATGACAACGGTATGACTTTAAAACATGAGTTAATACATCTACATCAAAAAATGGATAGACAAAAATGGGATAAACTGTATTCTGACAGCTGGGATTGGAAGCCATGGAGAGGGAAACTACCTGAAAAATATGAAGCAATACGTCGTATCAATCCTGATACAGAATGGTGTGGGGCATTGTATGTAATTAAAAATACATGGGTGCCTTTTTGTGTATATCGTGAAATTGATCGTCCTAATGTTCGTCACACAATTGTTTGGTATTATAATATTTACACGGGTATGGTATGGAAAAGTACAGGTATTTTTGATTTACCTCCTGAAATAGCAGATGATTCAGCATGGACAGATACACGTATTAATATGGCAATGAGAGAGCATCCAAATGAGATGTCAGCATGGTTTTTAGCATCACCAGAGAAATATGAGAATTGTATATTATCAAGATTATTTAGTAGAAATTGGCCTAAATTGAATTGAAAATAATGATTGTTAATTTGGAAAGCCTCGGTATTAACTGGCGAGGTGAATTTAAATGTAAAAAAATAGGCAAAATATTGGATGACATTATACCAGTGACTCAAAAAGTGCCTGAAACAAATATTTGGATTAATACAAGTCAGAGAAAATTGGAATTTATTAAAGAAGTTGACAAAGGTTCATATGGTAGAATCTGTTTATGTAAACGATGGACAGAACTACGAGGTGAACACTACGTTTTCACCAAAATGCTAAAACATTCCAACAAAGTAACAAATGAATTTTTTATAAAGGAAGCGATTGTTCAAAAAGAGGTTGCCCATTGTCTCCAGGAAAATGGATTTGAAAGAGGGTGTCCAGATGTACTAGATTTATTTAAACTATACGATGGAACAATTTGTTTTAGTATGGAAATGTTTTATGGTGCCGAAAGAATGGATAATTTTGTTCGCAAGTTTGATAAAAGTGATATTACACATTTCTCAAGTTTTATAATTGAACTAATTGTTCAGGTTGTTAGTATGTTGGATCTTTTACAAAAAAAACTAGGTCTTAATCATCGTGACCTGAACACATCTAACATTCTTATTCAAACACAGAATAAACAAACACCTATACATTTGGAGAAAATTATTGGAAGAAAATTGTGTATATCAACAAAATACTATATTACATTAATTGATTTTGGAATAAGTTGTATGGGGTGTGAAATAAAACTTGGTAGTATTTATCCTAAAAATGATTTATGTCCTAAGCCAGGAAGAGATATTTTTCTTTTTATAGCTCTCTTCTTTTGTGATTTTAATAAATTTATTGTGGGTCCTTTAAGAAACTGTTTCCGAAAATGGATAGAAAAGGACTACGGTAATTTTAGTGGAAGAAAACTTTGGAAATTCCTGAATCGTTTTGATCATAGTGATTATTGGATATATTGGTTATCAAGTCATACTAAGATTAGGGAATTTCCTTTTGTAAGTCTAAATATTATTAAGGACTTGGAGAGTTTATGCTAAAAACTAAAAATGCGATCAATGAATATTTAATAATGTTCATTGGTCTAATAAAAATGGAAGACGGGGTAATCGAGGAAAAACGCATCAGTATATCAATATCAAGTGGAGCAACGCGTAGAAAAATGCTGGGTAATACAATTGGAAGTACAGTTGAACCAACTGAAGATGAGGCTGTTGTTATTGGAGACGGGGAAATTGGATACATTTATTTTTTGCGAACCCGTGAATTTAGATTATTGGGTAGACCACTATATAAGGTTGGAAGAACAGCCCAAGTTCCTGATACTCGTATAAGAAGATTACAAGAATATACAAAAGGTAGTGAAATAATTTGCTTGGAACGCTGTAATGCATCAGCAGTAAAAATAGTGGAAAGAGAAGTCATGAGACGTTTGCGTGCTATATTTCCGCCAGGTCCTGATGGAAGTGAGGACTTTTATCTTCCTGATTCAAATGATATTGTTAGAGTTCGTGAAATAATTCATGAAGTTGTTATGGAATCAGAGAAGGGGGGGGCGTCTGTTTGGGCGAGATGGTAGGATTCATTATACTTTTTAGGAATCCAAATAAACGATTGGCATCTACATTTAAAATCATAGATGAATTATGTATTAATTGATCATAACTAAACCAACCATATGACAAAATTTCGTCATTATCTAATGGATTAATTGGATATTCAAATGGAAGTTCAACAAAGAAATAATATGAAACACGGAGTTTGATTGCCTCTCTACAAAAATCATATGTGTTTAGATGAATTCCTGTTTCTTCACGGACTTCACGAATGGCACATGAGATAGGAGTTTCACCTTCAAATGAATGACCTTTTGGAAGCGACCATTTACTAGTTTTTCGGCCTTGGACAAGTAGAATTTTATTTCTACAAGTAATAATAGCGCCACTATGACCTAATTTTTTATATTCATTGTAATTGATTTTATCTCTATTAAGAAGCATATTATGCTGTGCTAGATAATTAATAAGTATATTATTCATTTTATTGTATAAATTATATGAAAATTACGTATCCAATGATATAATAGGGTACAAAAAAAACACAATAAAAAACTGATCAATTTTATTTTTTATTTTAGAATGATGAATATTTCACTCCTTAGGAGGCTTAATGTAAGGCTCAGCTAAGCTGAGCTAATACTTATTAATTGGGTTGAGACGGATGTTGGAACTGTTGTTGGTCCTGAGAATGTAAATCATTGGGAATATTATTCAAAAGCTCTTGTCGCGACCAAATCTGGTTCCGAACCATAAACTGATATTCATAATGAATTCTCACCCAATCTCTTGATTGTCCATGACTTGTTTCCAAATAATTATTAAGATTTCTGAGATTTTGAAGAATTGTCTCAAAATGTTCTGAAACTTTTTCTTTTTCAGGCATTTGAATAATAATATTATAAGCAAAATGAATAAATTTATTTAGAATATTTTGATTGTAAAATGTAAATAGATCTTCTTCATTATCAAATTCAGTATCATCTGATGAAAATGATATCAAATAGTTTGATATCAATGTATAAAGACGTCTTGTCAATCTTGGACAACATACTTCGTAATATGTTTCAGAAAGCCAGGTATTAAAGAACATAATTGAACGCCCTAGATCCCAAACTTCCTGGCAGTACAAACCTGGATGATATTCAGTCATTGTATTTCTCCCACAGTAATTAGGCCTAAAAGGTATATAATTTGTAGGACTATATACAATTTCAATTTTTTCTACTCAATCTCGGTCTAAAATATGATGAATTAAAATTACAATAAAATGTCAACAGCTATAACATTTTATCCTTGGGGGCTAAAGGAAGTATTTATTCTTGAACTAATTTATCTAATAAAAAATTCAAAGAATGGCATCCTTGAATTTTTAGGTTATTTTTCACCAAAAAGCTTACCATTTAAAATAATTTTATTGCGAAGTGGGAAAAACCCGCTATATATCTCCGTCTCTAAATTTACCAAAGTGGATTCAGAAGAAATTTTTTCTACAGTCCACCCGAACGCAAATTATTTTTTATTAAATTTTGATATAATTAAGATTATATCAAATTCAGAAGAATTAAAAAAGATAGGGAGAGATTTGGAAACTAACTAAATATTATTAATATCAATGTCCCCGTCCCCGTCCCCGTCCCCGTCCCCGTCCCCGTCCACTGATTCCTTAGAAACATAATCAAACTCTACAACATCCTCCATAGTCTTTGAATCAGTATCATTTAAAATCCAGTCAGGAATCTTGCCATCCTTAATTGCCTGACGAATGTCCTTTTTGTCCTGAACTACAGCAAAGATATCATATCGTTTTTCATTTTTTGAACGAGATTCATAGTCCCGAGGAATAATAATAACAATTGAACCAACTGTAATTGGAGTTGATAAACGATGTGCTAAACACCCAGGAATATGTGCTGTACATTCCTTACGCTCTTGATTTAATACAATAATATACCTACCACCCAAATTACGTACAACACGACCAAATTCTATTTCTCCTTCCAATTCAATAGATGCTAGAATTCTTTCTTTATTACGTGTCTGTAATAGCTGTGTCCGCTTTGAAGGTGCTGAGCGAGGCATTTTTCCCAAAAAATATATGCAATATTTAATATTCTAAGTAAATTTTAATGTGACTCATCAAACGCCATCAAAATTCAATTTTTCTCCAAACTCTCGGCCAAAATTTTGTCCATATTTTACTGAATTGGATGCAAAACGTACTATTTTATTTTTATTATCATACATATAACATGTCATATTTTTCTCAGTATTTCCAACTAACCAATAATCAGGTGAATACCGATTTAATTTATATAAATGAGAATAGTTATTATATTTATGATTCAGGATTTCATTTGAAAATGCTAAAGGAGCTGTATATGTTGCCACAATTATTCTTTTGAAAACTTGATGTTCTTTAAGTTCATCAAGTAATCCTTGAAGCCAATAATGATCTTTTAATATAAGTGAATTTAGCTCTTCAATTAATGGATACTTTCTAGTTGAATGTCCTTTTGGATAAATTTTCATATTTTTAAATTCAGATGAGAGCAACGTTGATCCTAAAATAACTGTATCTCCTAAATCATAATATTTATTGGATAAAATTTTGATATTATGCGGACATATTTCATTCATATAATAAATAGCTTCTTCATATGAAATATCATTATGAACTACTTCTTCTCTCCCAGGAATCCATACTGTCTTTTTCCAATTGTGTGATACATAATTAAGAAATTTATTCGTATCAGGATTGAATGGATTTATAATATCTCCCAGTAAAATTAATATAGGCGCAGCTGGTTTAGGTAAAACAGATTTTCCCAAAAGGTGACTTAAATTAGAATAATATTGAACTTTCATTTTTAAAAAGAATAACTTAAAATCCCATTTTCAATTTTAGAATATTAAAAGTATAGGTTTTGCTATTTTTTTTTCAAAATTTTTAAAAAATCTTGAAAAAAAAGCGGTCACGAGTGGGTTCGAACCACTGACTTAACGGTTTTCAATATGAAATCATAATTAGGTGAGAATGCTGGATTCTACCACCAGCTATTCCTCATTATCCCATAATAAAAAAGGTCCTAATATAATCATTTAACAGCCGTTCGCGCTACCTACTGCGCCACGCAACCTCTGTTAGAGTGTACCTTTCACTCTACTTATCCGTAGATAAGTAGTCTTTAAGCTTTGAACGCACTAGGTATCTAGATTTTGGGAGGAGATGTCACAACTTGATTTTTAGTTGGTTTAATAAAGAAACTGCCAAACATTGATTTATTATTTGTATTCTCACCATTAACTTTAATCACAACACTTTCTTTTGATTTAATTGGTGATAATCCTTTTTGTACTTGTTTAACTAATTCATTATCGAGAGCTTCTTCATCAATTTCAGCTACTGGTGATTGTGGTTTTGAAGTAGCCGAAGAATCTGATGATGCTGATACAGCATATGAATTTGATGAGGAAAGTGCTAAATCAAGTTTACCAATGTCGCCGTATTCTTCTTCTCTTAGGCTCTTTAGGCGTTTTTCAATTCGCTCATAAAGTTTTATGTCGTTTTCACTGAATTCAAGATCTCTCATGAGTTCTTTTTTAGAGTTAATCACAAGTGCAGTTTCAAGCGCAAGTTGTTTTAAACGCAAATTATCATTTGTAAAAATCTCTGTTTTTTCTAAATTATCAATAATATTTGGAACCTTGAAATCATTTATTGAACCAATTTTTCTGTTAAATTCTTCAATAGCTGAAGCATGTATTTCAGGAGCATTTTCCAACATTCTGTCCAAATCATTACGACAGTGTTTTAAAAAATCCTGACAATCTTGACGACGGTCAGGATGTAAAGATAGTTCGGAACGAATCATCCTGTGAAATTTACTCCAGGTCAGAGCAGCATTTTTATTTCCCTCTTGAAGTTGAGCAAATCTAAGATAATTTCCTAATGTAGATAAAATTCCAGTAATAATGGACACACCTCCAATTCCAAGTTGTGCATATTTTTGAGCATTTAAATTATCACCAACAACACTGGATAAGCCTACACTCGCTGTTCCCGTTAATGTTGATAATATTATCACAGGAATTGTTATTAAATAATTAGCATATTTGTAATGCTTTTCAGCACGGTCATGCAGCCATCTATAGCACATGGCTATATCTGCCCATTCTGCTAATAGTTTTTCCTGCTCATAGGTCCATCCATTTAAAAACTTCTTTTTAGCATTTTTCACTTGAATTTCATTCTTAGTCTCTTGCTCATTATCAGGCATTTTCTAAAAGTAGTTAAGGATAAAAAAATGGTATAAGTAGAATGGCAGTTGATACAATTTCAAACTATTTGGATTTTGTAGGAAGATTAGAGTATATTCAGTATAGAAATGATTTAGATTCTGTTCTTAATGATATTCATGCCGCCAAAAATCGTGGAGATATTACAGGACCACAAGAACAAAAATTAGAAGTGTTTGTTGATAAACTACGGCAATTACCAAGTTATCCAGAATCATTAGCAACTGAATTACCAAACAGAAATCCAGTTTTCAGTATTACTGGTGGTAAAAGTCGTCGTCGTCGTTCTACACGTTCACGACGCCGTCGTACCAGTCATCGCCGTCGTCGCTAGAAAATAAATAGTTCATATTGGTCTAAAGCTATTTTATTAAAAATATATTATGGAAAATTCAAACAAATATTTTAAATTTGTAATGTCATCTACATATGAACCATTTGTTGCTGAGCTTGAACCAATAGATGGATATACTATTTTTCATCACGATGGACAAATAGTTGATGGTCAGGCCTGGAAATTAATTTATATTTGGAAATATGATGGTACTAATCTTATTTCTACTAATGAGGATCATTGTTATTCTATTATTTTGAGTCCAGATGATAAAAGAGTAGAATTTAAATTGAATGAAATAACTATAGCTAAATCCCAAAAAAACGGTGAAGGAATATATGCATTTTCTTCAATTAATTCACCATATTTTAATTCATATCAAAACTACTTTGAAAGTTATTGTCCTATTTTAAAGAATATGTGTTGTTAATTTTTGCCACGACGACCTCCACGACCTCCACGGCCTCCACGACCTCCACGGCCGCTACTGTGTCCATTTGATGATTGTATATTACTTTCAATTGATGTAAATAAGGCAGCTATTTCCGTTTCAGTCTTAGAGCTAATATCATCAAGTGATAATTCACTTGGCCATCCCACAAATTTGGGTTTACTACCTTTTGTTGAAGATTTTTTCATAATATATGGTCCATATTGTCCTTTTCTCACTTCATAGGTAGCCCAACGACCTAATGTATTCTGTGCTACAATCTCATTTTGATCCAATTTTGCCTTAATTTTAGTCAAAATTTCATCATTAGAATCTCCTGCTCCAATGGAAACTCGTAGAATCTTTCCTGAAGAATCCAAAGTTTCCACATAATTGCCATAAGGACCTTGTTTCTTAAATATAGATTGCCCATTCCATAATATTCCTGTAAGTGGTGCCTTTGATTCAGCAACTCGTTCTTTCTTAGCTTCTTTTCCAAGAGCTTTTAAAGATTCATAACGAGATTTGTAGGATTGCCAATTATCATTTAAAATATTCTTCCAGGGCTCATCACCATCTGAAATTTTATCGAGTCTGTTTTCCATTTGTGCAGTGTAGGAATATGCAAACAGATCCTGAAAATGTTGTAGTAAGAAGGCGAGTACTTTTCTTCCCTGAGATGTCGGCACAAGTTTCTTTTTTTCAGCACCTATTATTTTTGATGATGTTTTAAGAATTGGTGGCCAGGTTGACTGTTTACTTATAGTATATGATTTTATAGTAGTCTGCTTACCATCTATGTCCATAATTTTAACATATTCGCGATCTTGAATTGTCTGTATAAGTGAGGCAAAGGTTGATGGACGACCTATTCCTTTTCGCTCAAGTTCACGGACCAAAGTTGCTTCATTATATCTTGGATTTGCCCGGCTTTCTTTAGATTTTGCTTCCATTTTGCTCCAAATAAGTTTCGTTCCTGGTTCTATTTTTAATACCCGTTCCCATAATTTTTGTGATTCTTTGGATTCACAACTATCATTATCATTATCATTATCATTATCATTATCATTATTACTATTATTATCACTACTACTATCATTATCAATATTAAAGACCCTACCAATCGCTTTCCATCCTGAAAATGTCTGTTTATTCCATTCAGCGACCCACTCTAAATCCTCATCACCATCAGCAGTAAATCTAATTGTAATTTTTTCGCCACGAGCAGCAGACATAGTAGATTGTACAGCCCTTTGCCAAATAAGTCTGTAAATATTCTTTTCCTGATAACCCAAATTACTATCAGTAAGTTCACGAATATTGAAATTTGTAGGACGAATGGCTTCATGGGCATTTTGTTGTTGCTGATTTGATTTCGGTATTTTGGAAGTATTTCCAATATATTCTTTTCCAAGATGTTTTTCAATCCACTGATGTGCTGTATTTATTGCTTCTTGACTTAGAACGGCTTGATCGGTTCTCATATATGTAATGTGCCCAGCTTCATAAAGAGTCTGCGCTGCTCTCATAGTTTGTTTGGGACCAATAGAATATATTGCTGAAGCCTGTTGTTGAAGTGTTGATGTAATAAGTGGTTTTGGTGATGATTCAAAGGTATCTTTATGAGTATTAAATTGTACAGTTCCTCCTAATTCTGTGGAGTGATTTTGGAGATAGTTAAGGGCTGATTCTTCATCCGCTAAATTATCAGTTAATTCGGCAGAGAAATCTATTTGTTGTTCATTATCTAGCAAAACAGTCTGCCAATTGCCTGTTATTTGCCATTCAAGTTCTGTTTTATGCACGACTATTTCATCTTCACGCTCAATAACAAGACGAAGGGCAGGTATCTGACATCTACCCGCACTTAGTCCTGATCCTACATGTCCCCAAAGAAGAGGACTCATTGTAAATCCTATTAACATATCAAGCATGGCTCTGGCTTGCTGAGCAAGTGCCTTATTCATATCAATAGTCCGCGGATTAGATACTGCAGAACAAACGGCATTTTTTGTAATTTCATGGAAAACAGCACGCGGAGTTATTGCTGGATTTAAATGAAGATATTCACACACTGCTAAAGCTATACCTTCACCTTCACGATCATCATCTGAAGCAAGATAAATAGTATCTGCTTTGGACGCCTCTTCACGAATTTGTGCCAGTGTCTTTCCTTTTTCTGTTGCCCATTTATATTTTGGGTCCCAGTTTTTATGTATTCCAAGTGCATCAATATCCTCCTCAAGACCTCTTATATGTCCCATTGAGGCTATTACACGCCACCCATCACCTAAAAATGATTGTATTTTTTTACATTTAGCAGGAGATTCAACAATTAGAAGATTTTTCATTTTAATATACTACATCATTTAAGTTTATAGACTTTCAATTTTGGCTATGGTGTTATATCAATAATCTGAAAATTGAAAAGATATATAGATATATAAATTATATCTAGATATATATATTTTTGAAACATGTCCATAATAGCACTTAACCCGATTAAACAAATAGAACAAACGTGTTTATTTTGTTTAGACGGCAAAAACGACGATCTTGAGCAAAACAGAGAATTGTACAAAAATAGTATTTGTCCATGTAACTATAATTATCACAGTGAATGTTATGATAAATTTGTAATAGAAGGAGTTTATAACTGCCCCCTCTGCAGGACAAGATTTAGAATTCAAAACAATTCACTGCTAATATTACCAACACAAACAACACAAACAACGCAAATAATTCCATCGCCAACGCCATCGCAATTTGATATTTGTAAAATTATGATTAATATTCTCTTCTGTTTAGTAATTTTAATTATGTTCATATTAATTTTATTATCATACATTTTACATTCTAAAGCCTAGGATAAGTAGATAATTCTAATATATATATTTGGACAATTGGTGATGAAAAAACAAGATGCCGTTTGGGTGTTGAAAACAGTATTGTAGCTTCTCCGTATTTATCGAAGAGTTTTCCAAGACGAAAAGCTTCTTTTTGGGCAACTAAGTAATTTGTAAAAAGCCGATTATCTATTTCAAATTGATTGTAGTATTTGAAATAAATAATAAATAAATTTTGCTCTTGTGTCATTTCAGGCATAGGAAAGTACGGCAAGGCAATGCAGCTTATTTATTTAATCTAATTTATTTTTGCGATTATTCTTGCGATTATTCTGAGTAATACTTCTTACAAATCTACCAGTCTTATTTCTTGGACGATTACGTTTTTCATTAGTTCTTCTTGACATTTGTGATGATCTCTGGACTCTTGTTTGTACTGACATTGGTATTGACTTTGGAGTAATCGCCGTTATTTCACTTAAATATGAGAGATCTCCAAGAGTATTTCTTTCATTAAAATTACGAATGGTTTGAAGATTAATATCAAAATCAGCAATTAAATGCTTAATTGCCCGTACAACTTTGTCATGTGTTCGCTGAACATCCTCACGATGGCGTACATATTTTGGGTCATTTACCATTTCAACAAGGGCATTTCTTAGATGTAACATTCCATTAACAGTTGAAAGAGCATATTGATATTGTAAATCTTTATCTTCCATGCTTACAATACGCCCCACATGTTCTAATTCAGAATTAGCCCACATCATAAGACCTTTGAATGTAGCCTTATATTTATGCTCCATATCTAATTAGATCTATGAATATATGAAAATGATACTTAGTGGGGCTAGGCAAAGTCATCTCTCCCTCCATCCATTTTTTGAGAAATGTATTATAAGTTTGGTATCATCATAAGTCCAAGTATTGTCAGGAAGAATAGCCCAGTTTGCGAAAAAAAACCTATAGCTGTAGGAACTCCAGAAGCATCCGTGTATGCAATATATTTTCCTAGGCCTTTTTGAATAACTTTATACGTTTCAGGATTAGCAAACAGAAAAAAAACCAGAGCACTATAAAAAGAGTATTTTACACGAAGTAGAAGTTTATTTAAAAAACTTCCAGCAGATTCACTATTTTTAGCATTTAACTGCTGCCCATTCTCTTGTGTTTGTGTCATCACTTCTACTAATCCTTTTCCGTTTTTATCCGTCCCTCCAACGCTTTTTGATAAAGAACAATTAATATTATCCGTAGTGCCTCAACCGATAAAGTTTTACCTGGTCTATCAGGTGAAAGAAGAGTCTCAATAGAATGCGGGGCAATCGTCATAACTTTGTTGAATTCAGATGGGAGAATCCAATCTGAATAAACAGATGTATTAGAAGGAATTTCCTCAAAAGGCGGCAGGAAAAAAATATGAGAATTTTTGGGATTTATTCCTAGAAAATCTTCTAACATATTTTTATCAATGTTTGAATAATTATCAAGAGGTGGATTTGCTATACGAAATGTTTCAGGAAAAGCCAGGACATGGCTCAATTCTTTGGATAATGTATGCTGATGATTCATAAAATTTATATTATTAAGTATTGCTGTCAGGAAACTCCAAAGATTTTCATTTATTTGAAAACTGTCAGTAGCAATACGTATTAATTCTGATTTTCTTCTTGTACTAGCGAGTTCCTGAAACTTCTGAACTATATCATATAAATCCAGAAAGTTTAACAACAGCCCTTTATTTTCAGTAGTTTGACTCAAGCTTTCCTGAAATTTAGGGTTAGATTGAAAAGTGTTAATTACTTCCTGATAAAGCGGGTCGTACAACTTTTTTAGTGTTTGAAACAGAGGATTGGTAGAGGCAGGAAGTTTAGCAGTAATTTCTGAATTTAATTTATTCGCTAGTTCCTGAGAAACATTGGATGTATTTGTCGCTACATAGTTTTTCTGTGCTAGAACAAGTAGAAGACGTTTAAGTGAAGATACTGCCTGTGTTCGTTCTGCCTCCTCAGATGAATTAAGATTTATCAGAGACTCCCTAAATTGATTTACTGCTTTTTCCTGATTGGTAGCTTGGGCTAATTTATGAATATTAAGTCTTTTAAGATAATCAAACGGTGTTGCTAGTGTTGCAGATTGATTAGAAGAACTTTTAGTGGCTTTTGATAATTCCTGAAAGAAATCTTTTGGCCCAGCATTTTTAGACCAGTCAAGCAGTGTCTGCCACTCTCTGAGAATATTTATATCCAGTTTATCTGGATGAAGAGCATAGAATATGAGACGGAATATCATTTCCATCTTTTGCTCCTCAGTTAGTGTGGCCAAATCTCTACGAATTTTGGCTGCTTCCTGTTTTGATGGTCTCAGGAATATTTTTGCACCTGGTATTTTATCTGTCAAATTAGTAGCTTTTTTAAGAATATTAGATTGACTATTTATTGACGAATTGGGTTCATGATGTAATGGCCAATCAGTAAGAAGCAGTTTTAATTCCTGATAATTTTTCTGGAGAACTATATTATGGGAACGTTTTAGATTTGTCTGTGTTATATTTACTGCTGATGATTCACGAAGACGATTTATGCGTTTTTCAATGAGTTTTATTAAATCAAGACGATGTTTTTCTTCTTCAAATGAAAATGAACCTGGTTTTATTTGAGTTCCATAAGGAAGATAAGCTCGTACTAGAAATTCGTAATAGAATGGATCTCCAGATTGATTATCCCTGAGGCCAAAATTAATTAAAAAGTCCTCGTATGGTTTCATAAAAAGTTCTATACCTGATAAGTGTTGGCGATCAAACGAATATTTCTCACCTGCAATATCGACAAGGCGTGGTAAATCAGGATAAGGATCAGTAGATGATATTGGACCTTTAGCTGCCTGACGAATTTGCTCTGGAGTAGCACGAAGATGTGTATTTAAGGCCAAAGCACTTGCAAATGCCATATTGACCAGGTCAGTTTGGTTGGCTTGATTGTTTCGCGGGGCATTGAAATTTGAAATTGTAGAACTGAAATTGTCATTTAGATGACCAGATGCTAGTATTGTCTCTTGTGCCGCTGCCATCCCTACTAATCTAAGGATTTGGTACTTTGTTTAAATAGATACAAAATGTCGGCTCTCACAACAGTAGGTTTCAATGGCGGTGGCGGTGGTAGTGGAGGAGCTAGCACTACAGAATTAAAAATTCTAAATCCATGGAATTCTAGAAATAAGGAGATAACCCCAACAGATGCTATTCATATTATGCGGCATTATGGTTGGAAAGGTCGTTTCCGTGATTTTGGACTTTTTGCACAGGCCTGTGTTCATACTTCATATGTAGACAGGCCCGAATACTTGGCAGAGGCAGAGGAAAATGGTGGTGGGGCAAATGTTGTACTTGCTCCTAAACCAGATGATTGTTTGCCACTCAGAGTTTTAGATAATGAGGAATTGGAATTTTTGGGAGATCGTGTAATTGGTTTAGTAGTTGCTACTTATCTAACTACACGATATGCTGGTCAGGGAGAGGGTTTTATGACACGAATTTTATCAAGAATTGTTAACAATAAACAATTGGGAATATTGGCAGAAAAAATAGGCCTTGGTCCTTGGATTATTATGAGTCGGCACATGGAGGAAATATGTAATGGTCGTAGAAATCTTCGTATTCTAGGATCCGCCTTTGAAGCCTGGATTGGAGCACTTTATCGTCAAGAAACGGAAGTAGGGAGAGGTTATCAGGTATGTGCTAATTTTATAATAGCAATTATTGAACGGCACATTGATTTTGCCCAAATTATTTCGGATGATACCAATTACAAAGATCAGCTTTTGCGACTGTTTCAGGGACGATATCACATTCCGCCCAAATATGCAGAAGTTCATGTGGAAGGTCCTATTCATGATCGTATTTTCACCATGGGTGTTGTTGGACCATCAGGTGAAATTATTGCTACTGCTGTTGGTCGTAATAAAAAATTGGCCGAACAGGAGGCCTCTCGCTTGGCTCTAGAAATTCTAAGTGGAAATACACAGGCTTAATCTATATTAATTAAATAAACGGTCTAAAATAATTTTATTAATAATATATACATTAATACACCCACACTGGAAAACCTACGGCGTTCAATCTCTACTCATGCTCAGAGATTTATTGGTTTAGCAGCAACTCGGCAATCCTTTTATGTTATTAGCCCTACTTCAATTAAAAATCAGGTTTCAAGATGGAAATATGAACTCCCTGATATCCAGCCATACTATGCCGTCAAATCAAATCCTGATGGTAATATTTTAAAATGGCTCAAAGATATGAATGTAAATTTTGATTGTGCCAGTGGACATGAAATAAATGAGGTATTACGTCATGGTGGCCTATCTGAAAATATTATCTTTGCTAATCCTGTTAAGCCTGACCGTGACATGTTACTTGCTGAGCATCGTGACATAGGGTTAACAGTAGTTGATAGTGTTGAAGAGATTGATCGTATTTGTGAACATAGAACATCTATTGGATGGTGTCCAGAAGTCCTAATTCGTCTAGCTGTTGATGACAATAGATCTCGTTCTCCATTTTCAGTGAAATTTGGAGCTGAACGCTGGGCCTGGAAGGATATTTTAATGCAGTTAAAGAGACGAGGGCTAAAATACGGTGGACTATCTTTTCATATTGGTTCTGCCTGTTCTGATCCTCAACAATGGGGCAAAGCAATTGACCTTTGTAGAGAATTTACTATATTTACCAAGGAAACACCTAGGATTATTGACATTGGAGGTGGATTTGTAAGTGATTTGTTTGAGGCAGCAGCTTTAGCTATTCGTTCTGCCCAAGAGCGGTGGAAGGATGTAAAAAAACCTGAAAAGTGGATTGCGGAGCCTGGACGATTCTTTAGTGGGCCATCGCATACACTTTACTGTCCTATTATTGGAAAAAAACGGGGTCCTGGTGGAAATGGATGGCGTTATACACTTGATGAGAGTATTTATGGACAATTTTCGTGTATTCCTTTTGATCATGCTCAGCCAAATTGGATACGAGTAGGGAGGGATAACTGTAATGCACAAGATAAAACTAAGGGATTTATTTTTGGACGCACATGCGATAGTTTGGACATGATAGCATATAGTGAAAAAATGCCTGTAATGAATGTGGGAGATTGGCTGTGTTTTCCTGGAATGGGTGCCTACACATACGCTTCTGCTAGTGAATTCAATGGGTTTCCATTACCTTGTAAATACTATAAAGACCAGGGATGGATATGCCCTAATTCTATAAATCCAAATAGTGATATTATATTTCCTGTAGAAACACGTTCTAAAATTAGTTTGAGTCTTCAATGATTAATACCAGCATATTTGGGATTCAATTCTGTTTATTTTTATTTATTTTTACTTTTTGATATTTTTGAGTTTTATTTCTTCTTTGTTTCTTTTGTTGTCCACCATAACCTGGTACAAATCTAGGAATTTTTCTTGTATTTGACGATAAATTATTTCTAGTTCTAAGTCTTTTTGTACCAGCTGTGTTAATTATAATTGGAGTGGGTGCAAAAAGTGAAACTGATATGTTTGCTCCTTGAGGTGTCATACTTGGTACAGGTCCTTGAGGTATCATATTTGGTCCATATATTTCCTTTAGATATCCATATTTAAATTTTTCATAAACTTCCAACCATAGATTCATACAATCATTAAACTTTAAAGTAATTCCCACTTTATCATGTATTTTATTAGGTAAACTATAGAAATAATCACGGATAAAACGACCTAAATTATGTATAATGGAAGATAAATCTTCATAATCATTATTAAAACTATTCTGTAAAATGTTCAAGAAAGTTTCTTTAGGAGGAGATTTTTCTGATGGTTGTTCACAGTATTCTGGAACATATTCAAAGGGATAAACAAATGATTCATTATCAAACACATCTACTTCTACTGAAGATTTTAAAATATTATTATTACCGCCTGGTGGTCTTATTTCTAATTTTGGTCTAGTAGAAGATGCATCATTAGAAATCATATCAATAATAATAAAAACTGTATTAATTATATCAATATCCAATAATTTATCAATTCCAAAAGATTCTTTGGATTTTTCATATATTATAGCTTGTAATCTTGATACAATTTCAACTATCATATAAATCAACAAATGAAAATGTTCATCAATTATATGAAAAGCTAGTTCTTCTTTATACATACCACCTTTTTGTTTTACAATTAATTTATCATGTGCTTTGCCTCCTCGTTGAGGATATTCAAAATACTTTCTTTTGATCTCATTAATTTTCTCACTTACAAATAAATCAGATTTGATAGATTGTAATAATATTTGGGCATTAACCATAAAAATTTTTGAAGGCGATAATCTCATATCATTTTCCGATTCTATAATTGAATAAAATCTATATAAACTCAAACGAAATAAATCACTTAATTTTCCAAATTCAGTCTCATTTTCTTGAAAAATTTCATCTATTTTTTTTATTTCTTCAAAACATATATATGACGATATAATACTTCTAATATCATTTGTACTCTTGAGTTTATCAGTATCATTCCATTTTCTTTTCATGCTTTCAAATCTCTTTTTTTCATAAATAAACTGTATTAATTCTGGAGGTTCTTGTAAAACTTTACTAGCCCGAATTCGTATTGTATTTGTAGAATAGGTTTTTAGAAAATAGACACTATCTATTATATTTATTAATAATTTTTTAAATAAATCCATCTGTTCATCCTTATTGGATAATTTTGAAAATTGTAATTCAAAGTTCTTTAAATTTTTTTTGACCAAATATTTTTGTTCTAGGAAAATTTCATTTAAATTTTGATATATACGTATTTGACGCTCTTCTCGCTCTCTAATTGCCAATAAACGTATATCTTCTAACTGATGCAGTACTTCAGATGACAAAAGATCTTTTCTTTGATACACAACATAAGAATAATCTCTGTCAATATTTGTTTTCGTAAAAACAACTATTGGTACTCCTATGAGAATAGCAAAATCTCTAGCTACAGAATCATGTGTTACGAAAACTCTTGTCACACCTGAAATATTAATTAAAGAACTAATGACTTGACCCTGATCTCCTAAGCGTTTTGCCACAAACTTTGTTAGATTGTTCGCAATAGTTTTATCAAAATTTCCCTCAAGAATTTCTCTAAATTTTTTCATTACATCTTTTATTGTACGTGACGATGTAATAATATCCTGAACATTACCATTTTTATTAGCATATGATTTATCAATTAAAACAGCTTTTTTATTTTTTAAAATTAAAGAATAGGCCATATTTTTTTCAAAGAACATTATGATTTTTGAAAAAGGTTTCATAAAAAAAAGATCTGTATAACCTTCACCACTAGAATTTAAAATAATTGGTTTGTTTCTTGAATTTTTGTGGCCTAAATCTACTTCTGAATTTAAGTACAGTACAGAATTTCTTTCATCATATTCTGTATATTCTGAAGGCTTACCGAGCGGAGCAAAATCAAATTCTGTTTGAGCATTAACAACCCACTGAATGTTGTTTCCAAATCTCAATAGTTTTTCTTTAAAATGTGCTGTATCAAAATCTACAACAAGATGGAACTTTCTTCCTCCTCCAAATATTTCCTCTAATTTTATATCTTCTTCATATTTAGAATTAATTTCTTCACTATCTAAATAAATCTGACTCTTATGAATAGTTTCAAAATCAATATTACCAAAACTATAACATTTATATTGATTATAAAAACCCTCGCCTTGGAGATACCAACTTAAACTTTCCTGACTATTATTATCGCACAATGTAACATCAGCTTTTCTTTTATATTCCTCAACTTTTTCTTTTAGTTTAAAATCATGTCTACAATCTACTACAGATATCTGACATAGTTTTTTACTTTCAAAATTAATTGGTTGAGGAAAATCTGATTCTTTTGATTCGGAAGCCATCTACCTAATTAATTATGTAAATTTTTAATCTAATAAATTATTGCTATTTGTTTTTTAATTAATTTTTGAATTAATTTTTGGATGATTTAGCAAAAATTTTTGAAATAATTCTATATTTATTGTAAAATTATTATCTGTGTCCGCATTACAAAGAAATCTATAATAATCTAGACCAAAATGCCATGCTAAATGCCAATAATGTTTATTGCATTTATTTGTATCTGTTAATTCTATAACTGTGAGTTCTGGATTTGAAAAAAGTAAGTATGTTAATCCTGCTCCATGAGGTGTTAGAATAATATCGGCTTCAGCAAACACTTTAATTTGTTTAGTAATTGTCAGTTCACTTAGAGTAATTGTTTTAAAACCAAAGGGTCGTAAAACATTAATTAGTTTTTCTTCATTTGTAATCTGTCTATATTTTGAATCTCTGTTGCGAGAAATATATATAAATAATCCTGGACGATTTTTAGGTGTAAAATTATGTGAAAAAAGAATTCTTAAAAAATTGTATTGATAAGGATATGCCCATTCTGGATCAGCAAAATTACGATCAAACAAAAATTTAGCTCCTGGAATAAATGGTTTATATTCTAAATTCGGATGTTTTATATAATGACGGTGAAAATTAGAAGGAAGTAGCCCGAGAATTGATTCCAGGAGATTTGAATTAGATTTTGGATAGTAATATATTATATTTTCATCAGTATTACATTGAATAAAATTCATTATCATGTACATAAATATATGATAAAGATTATTTTCACCTCCATCTACTAATTCAACAATAGTACCATTCTGTTGAGTATGTATAATTTCATCAGTCATTTAATATACTCATTATAGTATCTTTATATCATTTGGTTGCAATTTACCGCCACCACCCAACCATGTGTTTATAAACTTTAATAATATCTGCTTCATTGATATCACGGTTTTTACAGAGCTCTAGTATGCGGGTCTTACCATATTCAGTACATGTCCAGATTTGATTTTCAAATAGCACCTTTTTACCATATTCTTTACATGTTTCTTCAACCTCATCTACAGGTTTTACAAAGTCAGGATCAGCAGATGAGTTACGGCAGGCATAGTGTGATTGTCTTCCTTCATATGTATCAAATTCCTGTTCATTACCAGATTCATCTTTATAAACTATGCATGTGCAAATTTCCGTGTAGTAATCACAACCCATTTTGATACTTATAATAGATTCCTGAATTTAAGTTATTTAAGGCAATTCGTCAATTTTTTATGATTGAATATACATCTTAGAAACGTTTTCTATTTATGTAAAGGATTTATAGATACTGAAAGTTTATTACTTATCTCCTTATCCAATCCAGTATTCACATTATAATCTTTTATAAAATCACAGTCGTCGTCCTTAAATTTACACGCCCAACCATATTCTATAACTTCTGTTGTCTCGCCGCCTACAATCTTCCCGTCTTTATATATGTATCTATATCTTACCTGAGGACGTGGGCCGTATTTCATAACTTCTTTGCAATAGACACATGTTCTGGCTTCATCCATTTGGATTTATAATTGTATGAAAAAAAGAACAAGTAATAGTGGTTCAAATTTACTTCAATTGAATTATTTCTCAATCATTTCCAAGATTCTAGCCACATCATAAAATAATCCATTCTTTTTGGATGCATTTCTATTCCATTTTGTGTCCCAGCAGAATATTAATACAATCTTTTCATTTTTATTAATTTGTGCTTCTTTACGATATGAATCCCAGACGTATCGAGGAAGAGTGCTTGATGAATGAGTATTAAT
>Ga0214917_10000747_pt1 | contig 42555 bp, 38 predicted proteins | sample LL_1208_BB_MetaG_FD_177983 | JGI IMG/M metagenome (GOLD analysis project Ga0214917, IMG submission 177983) | Freshwater microbial communities from Lake Lanier, Atlanta, Georgia, United States - LL_1208_BB | ecosystem: Environmental > Aquatic > Freshwater > Lake | place: USA: Georgia | collected... | reverse complement strand
CCTTGAGCACCAGTAGCTCCTTGAGCACCAGTAGCTCCTTGAGCACCAGTAGCTCCTTGAGCACCAGTAGCTCCTTGAGCACCAGTAGCTCCTTGATCTCCTTGAGCTCCTTGAGCACCAGTAGCTCCTTGATCTCCTTGAGCTCCTTGAGCACCAGTAGACCCTTGAGCACCAGTAGACCCTTGAGCACCAGTAGCTCCTTGAGTACCTGTGGCTCCTTGAGCACCTGTGGCTCCTTGAGCACCCTGATCGCCTTGTGGACCAGCTACAGTGCTAGCTGCACCTTGTACTCCTTGTGTGCCTTGATAGCCTTGATCTCCTTGTGGTCCCTGTACAGTGCTAGCTTGTCCTTGATAGCCTTGTGTACCCTGATAGCCTTGTGTACCTTGATCGCCCTGTGTGCCTTGATAGCCTTGCACACCTTGTGTACCCTGTACGCCCTGATTACCCTGTGTGCCTTGATAACCTTGATTACCCTGCACACCTTGTGTGCCCTGTACACCCTGATAGCCTTGATAACCTTGTGTGCCTTGATTGCCTTGATAACCTTGGTCACCACGACTAGCTAGTTTATCCCAATAAGCTGTATTTACTACGCCAGCGCTTTCAGGTGTTTGGTTTAGTGCAGTAACTAGCGCAATATAACTATTGCCTTGATAGGTAACTACGTATGTAGGCTGATATTGAACCTGACTGTTATAGCTGCCAGCCCAAACAAATCCATCACCTTGCGGGCCTTGAAACCCATCTCCGCCCTGTGCACCTTGTTCACCTTGTGCGCCCTGTGCACCACTTTCTCCACCAGCGCCTTGCACACCTTGGTCGCCTTGAAAACCTTGTGGACCATCTGAACCTTGATCACCCTGTGCACCCTGTGGACCTACTACGTTACTTGCAGCACCTTGACTACCTGTAACACCCTGTGCACCTTGAAATCCTTGTGGACCTTGTATACCTTGCGCACCGCTTAAGTCGCCTGTGTACTGATAAACACTGCCAGTCCATACATACAGTCTGCTATTTTCTGGATCATTAAAGTTATCGTTGTTAATAATAGCAAACTGACCAGGCAATATGTTATTTGGTACAGTATCTGCTTGTAGAGCTGCTACACTGCTATATACTCTGGCAATACTAAAGCCCATACCAGTAGCACCTTGATAACCTTGATACCCTCTTGGCCCTTGATAGCCTTGTGAGCCTTGATAGCCTTGGGTGCCTTGAACACCTTGTGTACCCTGATAACCTTGCACACCTTGTGTACCTTGATCACCTTGATCACCTGGAGGACCTTGCTGAGTACTAGGAGCACCTTGTACTCCTTGATAGCCTTGGGTACCTTGTACACCTTGTGTACCTTGAATACCTTGTACACCTTGTGTACCTTGATAGCCTTGTGGCCCAGGTAATCCTTGTGCACCTTGTGTACCCTTTTGCGTCATTACAGACCAGGTATTTACTACAGATCCAGGAGGATTATTTATATTATTACTAGTTGCTATCCAGCTGCTATCTTGATAGTATATAACATCATTTGTTATATATTGTAAAGTATTATCCCAATTGCCTCGCCATATAAAACTAGTTCCTTGAGAACCCGGTACACCTTGTGGTCCAGGTGGACCATTTGGTGGACCTTGTTCACCTTGGGGTCCTCTTTCTCCGCGTAAGCCCTGTACACCAGTAGGTCCTTGTAAACCTTGATAGCCCCGCTCGCCTGGATAACCTTGATAACCTCTATCACCTTGATAACCTTGATAACCTTGTGGACCTTGAAATGTACCAAGATTTACATATTGTATACCATCCCAAGTATATAGTCTAGTAGGAGTAAATTCAGTTACTAGATATGCGTCTCCAGCAGCAGGTGTTGGCGAGGTAGGTAAACTGGCAACAGTAGTGCGAGTACCTAATATATAAATACTAGCTGGATTTATACTACCAATTGTACTACCTGCAGGCAGAGAAATAGTATCAGCACTAGCACTAATACTAGCACTACCAATATTTATTGTGTTGCCGCTAAGATATATATCTCGCCAACGTTTTGTAGGAGTGCCTAAATCATATGCTACATTAGTAGCTGGAACTAAACTACTATTTAAGGTTAATAAATTAGGTGGAGCACCTTGTGGCCCCTGTGGGCCTTGACTACCTGTTGGACCTTGACTACCACTACTTCCGCTGCTGCCTAATGTAGCTGTTATTTGCCACGTATTTCCGTCATATATAAACTCATAGGTAGTTCCGGGAATATCTAGTAATACTATGTCATTTATATTTTCTATTGTACTACCATTAGGGTGTACAGTTAAATTATGTGTGTTAAAATTAGCAGCATCAGAAATTTGTATATAATATCCAAGTGCTGGTGAAGCTGGCAAATTAATTGTAAATGTTCCAGCAGTAGTATCAGCTAATATTCTGTCGCCGTTTAGTGCAATGTAATTACTAGTTTTTTTAGTCCAAGGATTTAAACTTCCTTGATCACCTTGACCACCTTGTGCACCCTGTGCACCCTGTGCACCCTGCGCACCTTGTGCACCTTGTGCACCTTGTGCACCTTGATTACCCTGACTACCAAGAACTCCTTGATCACCCTGTGCACCTTGGGCACCTTGTGCACCTGCTGCTCCTTGCTCACCAATAGCACCCTGATCGCCTTGTGCACCTTGTGCACCTCCAACACCCTGTACACCTTGTGTGCCTTGATCACCCTGCGGCCCAGTAATAGTCGAACTTATTGAAGTTAGTTTAGTAACAAAGGTATAAGCTAGTCCGCCCCAAATATATAAGTCTAAATGTTCAGGCTGAGTAGTTGGTGTAGTTTGTATAACAGCAAACTGCCCTGTTGATATTCCTGTAGGATTTGTATCTGCTTGTAGAGCACTAAGGCTAGTATAGCTTTTAACAATTGAGAAACCTATACCAGCTACACCTTGATAACCACGCGCACCTTGAACACCTTGAATACCTTGAACACCTTGAGGACCCATTGTGCCAACTGCGCCAACAGTAATAACACTAACTGTTTCTTTGGCAACTAGTACTGTATTTCTAGGGTCGGTTACTACTATCTCTGTAGTCATCGTACTACCTCTCGTACTAGTGTTAAATTACCGCGAACAAATGAATTAACATCGCCACCAGGAGCTGTTAGTTCTAGTGCATAAACTGCTGTTGAAAAGTTTAATGCAGCAGTTTGTATGCTAGAAATAAGCATGCTAATAGTATAATTAACTGGATCAATAATTATACCACCATTAGTAGTAGTTAGTTCTAGTATAACGCTGGTGCTATCAACTGTTTCTCGTATTTGCATTTTACCAGTATAACCAGTAAGCGGCATTGGGCTGTTCCAGCTTATTGAACCGCCGCTTGCATAGGCATTAAACGCTTGGCTGTTAATAGTATTACAAGTAATAGTTGTAGCGGTTTTTCCATGACAAATATAAAAATCATCGCCAATATTATTAATCTCTTTCATGCCTACAACATTTGCTACTTTAAACCTCCAGCCTACTGGTAAAGTATGTGGTGTTGCTGTAGTAATAACTGCTGGTGCTGCTTTTGTAATTCCTGCAATATTTACATAGTTAATAGTTTCCGTTTCCCAACGAAACGTTTGTGTAAATGTGGTACCTTGATAAATTTTATAATTAATTTTAGCTGGTTCCATAGTTACACCTTTATCTTTTTAATTGCTGCTAGTTTCTTAAAACTATTAAGCTCTGTAGTTAGAGCAGCTACTTCTTCCTGTAGCTTATTATTTTCTATGTTAAGTTTAATTAACTGATTGTTTAACTCAACTATTTCGTTTTGTAGTTTTGTTAATTCTTCAGTTAATTTAGAATTTTGAGTGTTCATACGCTCTAATTCTTTGTGCATCATATCTATAACACTAGTTTCTGCTTGAGTACCCCGCCACTCTTTAACTAGTTTTTGTATACCTACAGATAGTCCTACTAGTGCCATTGCTGCTACAGAAATAGTCTGTATCACGCCTTGATTTTCTGCTATTTCCATAGTTTCTCCTTACCAACCAGTAATTGAGAAACTATTTCTATAAAAGTTATGTACTAAATAACTAATACCTGAAGTTTCTCGTTTGCCATATATAATGTAATCTTGCTCATTTCTAGTATTTGTATTTGTTTCTGGGAAAATGCTTACTGCAATATTCTTATACGTGCCAACTATACGTAATAACTTTATTAGTTCTTCTTTATCACTTTTAGTAAGCACACCTAAATTAAAGTTAAGCTGCTCGTGTATTGTTCCACGATCGCTGTATAAGTCTCCTGCGTCACTGCGACTGGTTTGTGTGGTATCGCCAATAGTTAGCTCTAAACCATCTTTGTCTACGCCATATTGTGGCTGCCAATATTTGCCACAAATAATTCTACTACAGTCTATATATGCAGGATAACCTAGCGCTGCTTTATTAGTATCAGTTAGTGTAATATTTAGAGAACTTAAAGTAGGAGTACTAGAAAACCATACTGCTGTTTTGCTTAGGCCACCATAGGGAAAACTATTAACATTTTTACTGCCTGTGTGACCATCAAGTGGAGTACTAGCACAAGCTGGCACAGCATTTGCATATGTTGTGCCACCGGAACTAACTGTAATAGTAGCTGTACTACTTAAGTTAGTTGCTGGTAGTATTACACAATTAATTTGCTCTGGTGTGCTCCAGTTTAGGGTATAGGTAATACTTGTACTATTACTACGATGAGCTAAACTTTTAGTATTAGTTTTTAAACTATTTGGATCGTGCCCAGTTGCAGACTGTCCTGCTCCAGCACTAATTGTAGCGCGTTCAGCCGCATCACTGTAAATAATTCTAACATTTGCCATATTATTCCTCGGCTGAATATTTAACCAAATTTTTCTATTGGTTAATTTTTTAATCTTGTATATTATAACACAAGAGCAAAAGGTTGTCAACTAGAAAAAATACCCTGCTCAATCGATATTGAGCAGGGTATTGACTTGAACTTTTTAAGTTCTTTGCAGACTAGAGTGTGGTTTCCAGATCGGTTTAGTTATACCGGTCGCCAAGTCGGAATAATTTTTTCGATCTATGTTTTTTAATAAAATATTATAATAAATAGCCTAGTTTAACACGTAAAACTCCAGCGTTCCATATTTCTATTTTATTATCATATATAGTTATTCTATTACTACCTGTAGTTTGTCCTATATTTAACTTATTTGCAGCAATACTTCCTGGCGTAATAATATTACCAGCAAAAGTATTAGTTATTGTTGTCCAAGTTGCTACACCTGTACTACTAACAGCTGTGCACCTATAGCTTATGGAATTTGCTGTTCCATTTGCACTATCTGTTACAGTAACTATATCACCTAGAACAGGATTTCGGCCGACTTGGGTTGTTACTTCTGCATTAGTAGGAGCAGATAAAGGAGATTTTACTACAACAAAATTAGAGGCATTAGGCGCACCTCCAGTACCGCTAGGGCTGACTCCATCTATGCCTAAATAATTTGTTATTGCCGGATTATACGCGGTGTAAGGAGCATTAGCATAAGTAACTGCAGTAAAATTAGTAGTAACAAGTGTTGGAGGTGTAGTAGTAGTATTCCAAGTTGCTGCAGGTTCTGTTAGTGGAACAGATAATTCCCATAAATACCAACCTTTTGTAGCACTAACATTTGAAAAAGCATCAGCATGGTTAGTGTACCATGCAGGACTAGTATTAGTATTAATATCTACTTCTCCGGCTTTTCTAGCTTGGCCTGCAAATGTTCCACTATTCCAGTAGTAGGTAAATCCTGTTGGTTTACTAGGAGCAGTAGCACTATTAGTCCATCTGTATAATGTTACTAGTGCGCTCATCATACCATGACTACCCACTTGACCAGGAGCTCCGTCTTGTACAGGTGTAATTTCAATTCGTTTACTTACAGTTCTAGTACCATCTGTAACGCTTGCCTCAACCCATATATTACCAGTACCAACTGTAGCATATGCAGGAGTTAATGTTATAATGCTATCTGTAGTAGTACTAGTTGGAGTACCTTTGCTAGCATTACTATTCCAAGTTATTGTAGTAGGTACAATATTAGTCCAAACAGCTTTTACAGTAAAACTAGCTGGATTATATGATTGAGCTGTTGTATTTACTTTAATTGTAGTAGGTAGGCTAACAATATCTATAAAAGGTGGTGGGGTTGCTCCAGCAGCTTGTTTATATCCAATAAACCCAATACTATTAATAGCTAGTAGATTAGTTTTAGCTGAGGAATCATATACTCTAACAGTATATGTAAAAGGCAGAGCTGAAAAAACTAAATAAGTATCAATATTATTAACTGCAACTATTGTAGTATTACCACTAGAAACAGTATTAACGCTTCCTTCCACCCCATTATTAACTTGAACTGTCCAATACCATGGAGCACTAATATTTTGTACTGTTAGGGTAACGTTAAAACTATTAGGTTGTCCAGTTTGCCAACTACCATCAGCATTAAAATTAAAAGTTGTAGCTGTTGAAGCTAGCTGTACACTTTTTGCACCATCTGCTGTAATTTTTACAGGAGTTGACCAAGTAAGAGTGCTATCAGTTCCACTTTGTCCTGGTATAACTGCTACTGTTCTGCTTTCCCAAACTGGTCCAAGAGTAGTTATTCCAGCAATACTATTAAACCAAGTTGCATCAGGAGCAGTAGGAGGAGTTACAGTTACTGTACCGTTTGTTGCAACTGCAACGCTGCCTTGTGAATAGCCGGATCCTCCTGGAGCAGCAAGAACAGATGAATTACTACGAGTAAATATACTTACTTCCGAAATACTATTGCCAGGCGCACCTTCTGTTTGAATAGGCGTATTCCAGCTCCAAGCTGTTCCAGACAAAGTTCCTGTGCTAGCCCAGATTACATGGCCTGCAGTTGCATTAGCTGTAGTAGCTAATGCAACCGTATCATGCCAACCTGTTGGAGGATTGGTAGTACCTGATATAGCTGGAACTGTTCCCGCAGCTGCACGTTGAAATACTATATCTACACTAGTGCCTGGTGCTCCAGTAGTACCTTCTATTATTATTGGAGTATTCCAACTCCAAGTTGTTCCAGACAAAGTTCCTGTGCTAGCCCAGGTTATATAGCCTGCAGTTGTAACAGCTGTAAAAGCGGCCGCAACTGTAGCATGCCAACTACTATTAGGAGGATTAGTGGTGCTTGTAGCCGGTATAGATGGTGGAGTAGTAGAAATAGCCGCACGTTGATATACCATGGCTACACTAGTGCCTACACTACCTTGTTTAAGGGCGCCTACGCCTAATACGTCATCGTCTAATATAGGTGTAAAAGCGTTTGTAGCACTAATTTCTACTTTTATTAATTTAGGTGCTGTAAAATGCGCGGTTGGACTAGTATAGGTATATGTAGCAGTATTATTAGTGCTACTAGTTGTTGAAACTAAAGTTCCGTCAACGTAGAATCTGTACCATGTAGTTGTGCCGCTTGCTACATTTTTAGTATTTGCTGTAAAAGTTATTGAAGTTGGGCTAGGTGTAGAACCATCACTGTTGTATTGAATGATCTGTGCACCAGTTAAATCAACAATTGTTGGACTAACACCATTTACTGCTGCTTTTTTTCTAGTTACAGAAAATCTTAAGATTATATTTGGATAAGTTGCTCTTGTTGCAGTAATATCTGCATAGGCACTGTCTGCGGTTAAAGTACTAACTGTAAAAACATTTCCAGTCTGGCTAAGAGCAAAATTAGCTGAGTTTGAACTTGTAAAACTATATGTGTAACTACCACTAACATCAGTAGTTCCTTCATATATTTTAAATGTAGTTTGTGCTGAAGTATATTCTGCTGGAGATATGACACCTGAGCTGTCAGCGATTAAATCGTGTGTAGGATTAGTTAAAAATGCAGAAATAGATGGAAGACCGTCTATGCCATTAACAGTAATATTATCAGTTTCTACATCTACTTCAGAATATGTTCCACTGACGCCATTAGTACTTCGTAATAATATAGCTCTAATATATCTAGTAGTAACTGGAAAATTTGTTGCATCAACTGTTGTTGTAAGAGTTCTACTACTTATTGTAGTATTTAACTGCAAATCAGTTCCTATATTAGTCCAAGTAGAATTATCTGAGCTACGCTGAAGTCTTATTCTAAATTGATCTACGTCGCTTGTTCCTGGGAATAAGGCTTGCCTATTTGAGTTTCCTGTTATTTTATATGCAGTATACGTTACTGTGTTAGGTGTAAAAACATTAGCTTTAGTTAGAATTATTTCATTGTTTGCTTCTATTTCATATACAGCAGCAGTTGCACCACCTTTATTTTTAACTACACTAAATTGTTGACTATATGATTGACCACTATAAACAGCTGTTATAGTTAAATTACCACTATCTATTGTAGATGCTAAACTAGTTATAGCTATACTTAGAGCTGTTAAATCGCTAGTAATCGTAATAGTACTAGCTGCCGTTAAACTATTAACTGTAGTTTGTACTACACCCCTAGTTACAGTATAACTGTAAGTAATATTACCTAGCGAAGAAGGCGTTATTGTTAAACTAGTTAAATTAGGTAAAAGATTTGTAATACCTTGAAATATAGTAAAATTAGTTTTTGCTAAACTATAATCTCCGCCTGTGCCGTCGCTACTTGTTGCTACCGGCTGACTATCATTAGTTATATCTGCAACTACTGGGCTAACACCTACTGTACCGTCTGTAGTAATAGCATTTGTTTGTGTATCTACAGTATTCCATGGTGCAGTTGTACTGGTACGTACATCTAAAGAAGCTCTAATATATCTAGTGGTAATTGGAAAACTTGTTGCATTAAGTGCTGTGCTAAGGGTTGCGGTATTTAAACTATTTAAAGATTGATCAACTACTTGAGTCCAAGTAACGGCGTCATCACTTCTCTCCAACTTTATTCTAGAATTTCCAGTACTGTCTACGTAAGCTTGCCTAAATCCAAACCCAACTGTTTTATATGCACTATAAATTATGCTACTTGGGGCAAATGGAACTGTAGAATTATTAGGCCTATAAATTATTTCATTGTTTGGTTCAATAGCATAAACTATTGCACTCTCTGCATTTTTATTTTTACTAACTGAAAATACTATTGAATGAACTATACCGTTATAAGTAGCATTAATAGTTAATGTACCACTATTACTAGCAGTTGTTATATTAGTTATAGCAACACTTAAAGTAGTTAGACTACTAACAGTAATTGTTTGAGTAGTAGTTTGTGCTGCGCTTACAGTACCGTTTGTTGTACTAGTAAATGTAACATTTGGTGATGGTACAATACTTAAAGCGCTTAAGCTACCTATAATATTTGTAGAACCTTGAAAAATTGTATACGTACTGGTAGCCAAACTATAGTCTCCGCCGCTACCGTCATTATTTGTTACAACTTCCTCATTATCATTACTCAAACGCGGAACTATAGGGCTAGCCGCATTAATAGTAATATTATCAGTTTCTACATCTACTGGTGTCCAAACTCCTGCAGAGTTTATTTCTAGGGTAGCTCTAATGTATCTTGTAGTGTTTGGAAAACTTGCTGTAACTGCTGTATTAAGACTTAAAAAACTTGTACTCGTCAGTACTTGTGGGGAACCAGTAACTGCCGTATATGTGCTATTATTATCACTACGTTCTAATACTATTCTTGCATTACTATCTACCAATGCTTGTCTTAAATTGGTGCCTGTGGTTTTGTAAGCAGTATACTTAACACTAGCTGGAATGTATGAATTAGAAGTTAAATCATATACAATCTCGTTGTCAGCCTCTATTTCATATATAATTGCGTCTACACCATTTTTATTTTTTGTAACTGTAAATACTTGATTATAAGTTACACCTCGATAAATGGCTGATATTGCTAATGTACCACTATCTTGTATTACTAGATCGGTAACAGCAAGCTGTAAAGATGTAAGACTACTGCTTGCAATATTTCCAGATGTTGTTGGCGCAGTAATTACAGCGCTGGAAACAATATTAGTAGTATAAGTAAATTTAACTCCGGTACTTGGGGTAATAATTAAACTAGTTAAATTACCTATAATGTTTGTAGAACCCTTAAAAATACTATAAGTAGTAGTAGCGTTAGTATATACTCCGCTAGTGCCATCGCTCTTAGTTACTACTTGTCTATTATCAGGGCTAATGTCTGCTACTACTGGACTAAATCCGTTAATGCTAATATTTTCAGTTTCTGTATCTACTGTTGCATATACCACAGGGCTTCCAAAACCCATTAATAAAGTAGCCCTAACATATCTAGTAGTATCTGGAAAATTTGTTGCATTAACTGTTGTAGTAAGCGTTCTAGTAGCATTTGAAGTGGTTAAATTTTGTGTTGTACCTATAGCAACATATGTACTATTATTATCACTGCGTTCTAATTTTATTTGTGCATTTGCGTCTCTAAGCTCTTGTCTAGGTCCGAAACCAACTGTTTTATATGCTGTATAAACTACTGTTGATGGTGTAAAGGTATTTGTTAATTCGTTAAAACTTATCTCACTACTAGGCTCTATTTCATAAACAACAGCATCTGCACCATTTTTATTTTTTGTAACTGTAAATACCTGAGTATAGGTTACTCCGCTGTAAATAGCTGAAATTGTTAATGTGCCGCTATCTTGTATTCCTAGATCAGTAACAGCAAGCTGTAAAGATGTAAGACTGCTAGTTGCAATATTTCCAGATGTTGTTGGCGCAGTAATTACAGCACTGGTACTAGTATTAGTAGTATAAGTAAATTTGACTCCGGTACTTGGGGTAATAATTAAACTAGTTAATTTATCTAAAATACTATTGCCGCCACTATTAATAGTATAAGTAGTTGTTGCATTAGTATAAACGGCTCCGGTGCCGTCACTGTTAGTTACAACTTGTCTATTGTCTGGTACAATATCTGATATTACTATGCTGGCGGCACTATTTACATTATAAAAATTTAATTGGTCAGAGTAAGAATTACCTAGAAAATTTGCTATTGTAGCAGATATAGAAAATTGTGTTATTAGCGTAGGAGTTAAAACATCCTCAATTTTTATATGTATCTTATTTGGATCCAGTACATCCAAAATATAAGGAAATGCAGGAGATATATTCCATACTACACTTCCTCTAAGTATACCATTAAGTCTTGCGGTAATAGCTATACTTTTAGGTATTGAAAAACTTAATCCTGTAATTCCTGAACCAGTTGTAGTTAATACAGTGCCACCAACACTGTTACTTAACTGAAAAGTTGTACTTCCATTAGTACTAACTATATAATAATATTTTCCACTTGTACTGTATCCTGGTATTACTAGTGGGGTACCGGAGCTATTGGTACCAGATATTAAAACACGATCATTAACCGCTAAAGTAATGCCAACGTTTGTACAAGTAAATGTTCTAGTAGCAGTGTTATATGTTACACCGGTTAAAGTCAACGCATTTGGAGAACTATCAATAACAAAACTAGGACTTGTTGCAGACAAACTAATATTATTAGTATTTAATTTTAATAGTCTGACTGTATTTGGATCTTGTAAAATAACATCAATATCATTAATTGGTGGCATTATACTATAACTCCTAATTGAATTCTACCAGATAACCAATCTCTGGAAATACTTATAACTGTACCAATTGTAGCGTTTAAATTAAATCTTCTATTGGTTATGCTTATAGAATTGCCTAATTGCACATCAAAAAAATATGGGTAACAAGTCATAGTATAAATATATCGTTGGCCTACCCATAAACTTTTACGCTCATTAGCTTCTAGGTTGGCACCTACTTTATTAATCAACAAAGTTTGTTGTTCTGTTATTTCGCTACTAAGTTGGTAATTTGCTTTAATAGAAGTATCAGTGTTATCAGTACTAAACAAATATTCTTTAGCGAAAAAATCTACATGTTCTGGAGGCAGTCCATAAGCTAATCCGCTTTCTTGAATAGTCCAATTTTTACAATAGGCTATTCTAGTGGCTGCTTTAACAGGAATTTTTTCACTAATACTAATAGAGTTTTCCTCAATGTCACTTCCTAATATTGGCTGACTATATGTTGCTACACTATTATACTTTAATTTGCTTAGGTTTAGTTTGCCAACATCTGCATCATTACTCAGCGGACCTACAGTAGTAGTTAATTTTGCGCTAACACTACTAGCTAATTGATTACAAACATCAATAATATTTTGCTTTTCATTAATATATATACCTACTGGCCTATTAGGATTTGCGGTATCGAAAAGTGCTAAATTACTTATATCAGCAGCGGCAAAATTAGCTTTATTACTACCATAATTTTGCACAATGTTACCAATTATTGCTCCGACTTTATCAGTATAATTTCCATTGGGCGCATCTCCTTGAACACTGCAAGTAATTTGCCCAAAAGGACTCTGATTAAGTCTAAATTTACCGGTACTTAAAAATTTGGTAAACTCTACAGGTAATCCGTTATCACGAACTTCTATAATGTCATTAATTCTACCAACATGCACTTGATACTCAAGTAAAGCTTTATCTACTAATACAGGGCTTACGTTAAAACATTCGCCAAAAGTAAGAGGAATTAATTGTGGAGTATTACCAGTATTAGCTATACTAGTTTGTGCCGTAGTAAAGGTAGCTTCACTAATAGCTGTGTTTAATCCGGTTAATTGATCCATTATAATTAAATTTATAGAATCTCGTCCACTGGATGCGCTATCAGCAACTAATCCTTTAAATATTAATTTAAAATCGCTTTTTGGCCAGGTAGGGTCTCCAAGATATATTCTTAAAGGTTTTCGTACCCATATTTTACTTAGATAACTATCAATGTTACCGTCTGCGTTTAACAAAGATATATCTCCATAAGATATAGATAATTCTCCTTCAATAGAAAAACTCTCGCTAAAACTTATTCCTCCTGTTATAATAGGTAAATAATTTTTATTGCTTGGAGTATCCGCGCTAGCGCTAGTATATGCTCCGTTAGCAAAGTAATAACTGGTGGCATTGCCACCAGTTAAATCTGTTACATTATCTACTTCTATTAATATTCTACGAATATGTTGTGGAGATTTTAACCATGTTTTAAAATCTGATAAGCTTACTGGCATGTTTTAACCTGTAACATAATATTGAACAAAACCATCTACTCTACTTTCATATACTGTATTGCTAGAGTTAGTGGTTATAGCATTGGTAATAGTATTTGCATTAGCTACATTAGCTTTAGCAGTTGTAACCTCTAAAGACTCTACAGCTTCTACAACTTGTTGATTACCGGTCGTTATTGCAGTAACGATTTCAGTTGTATCTATTTGAGTAGATTTTGTACCGTATTGTATACCAAAGAGACTAAGAATATTAGATGTTAAATTACTAAAGCCGCCTGTTATACTAGGAGCATTATTAGTGTTTGACGGGTTTCCGGTATATGTTGCTGTACTCACGGCGCTTGGTATTGGGGTTGTAGTTGGTGAACTAAGTGGAGTTAATTGTAACGCTATGTCTCTAATATTAATACTGCTATAACTATCGCGCAATGCAATCAACTCGGCTAACTTTGTAGCTGTGGCATTAGTGCTTGAATCGATTTTTTGTAAAAAACTAGTTTGACTTTCTAATTGTTGTAATTGTTGTTCAGCATCACTTAGTTGCTGAGACAAGGACAAATCTAAATTAGTTAAATCGCTAGACACAGTATTAAATAAATCAGTATACACTTGACTACTGCTATACATCTCACGTCCGCTATCTAATAGTGACTGAGATAGTTGTGGGAATCTTTCTAGTGCAGCCTTATCACCTGTTTTAGCTTTTTCTAGTGTAGCATTATACTCATCTAATAGTTTTATATATTTTTCTTGTGGTGTAAGTATGCTTTGGACCCCCTGTAGCAGGGCATTTTTTAGATCTAGTATACGTGTTTTTGCAGCCTTTAATGATTCAATAGTACCATTAATTTCATTTCTACGAGTTTCATATAATTTTTGTATTTCTTTATCTATTTCTTGAATACTACTTAATTTTGCCCATTTTACAACAGTCTCTATATTTTCATATATTGCTTGATCGGCTGCTTTTAATTTGTCTATGTACTCCTGTTGTTGTCTGTTTATACCATTTAAGGCTTTTTCCAACGGAGTCATAGCAAACTCAAGATCAAATATTTGTGCTTGAATATCTTTAAATATATTAATTACTTCATCAGAAGCTTTAGCTACTTCTTCAAAGGTAGGTGCTAATTCTCGTAAAGAATTAAATAGGTCTCTGCCAGATTTACTACTTAAATCTAAGGATGTTATTAGTCTTAAATATTCTTCTCTAGTCTTAATAACAGCAATATTTCCATTATTGTACTGCTGTGCTAGAGTATTTAATGACCTACTAACTTTTTCTCTGGTTAAAGCGAGTCTTTCACTTTCAGATAAAAAGTTATCTACTATAAACAGTAACCCATCAGCAAACTGTTCTAATCCACCAGCTCCAGCTATTAAATCTTGTTCGGCTAATGTGCGAGCGTATAGATCTGTTTCATTTATTTTTAATCCTAACAAGCCTAAGCCATAAGTTAATTGCTCACCTTCTATGGCAACCCTAGATAACGCTTCAAAGTACTCCTCATTTAAATCTGTAAATGCAGTTATCCATGGATATGCCGCTAGCGTAGCATTGTTTAAATTTCTACTAAGTTCTCCTAGTATTTTAGCAGAGCGTTCTTGTGCGGTTAATCCCTGTAAATTTGCAGTTAGTTCAAATGCAAAATTTTCAATTATAGGTTTAATTCTAGTAGAGGAGCCTTCAAGCGTTTCAGCTGCAGAAAACATAGTTTCTTTAAAACCCTTTAATGCATCTCTAAAAGCATCTATAACTTCTTGGGATACGGAGCCATATTCAGTACTAATACTCGTCTTATCGCTATAAGTAACGCCAAAAAACTTTTTCTTAATCCGTGTTTGAACATTTTCAAAACTTCTTATTATAGTATTGCCAGTTTGATTAATTAGATCTTCTAGTTGGCCTTGTACTTGTATACCGCTACTTAATATTTGTGTACTTACAGTTTTACTTTTTAATGGGCCCCACCTCCACCATGGATCTTGTGTCTTGGTGGTGCCTTCTATAGTACCAAACGGAGATTGGCCACCAACTAAAGTGCCTGCTGGTTCTATTAATGCTTTAACGGTTTCTTTGGTATTTCTTTCAACACCGCGTAAGTTTTTAATAATTTTACTACTGTCGCTGTTAAATATATTAAAAACATTTTTAGATAGTTTATCAATACTACTAGTAACACTATCAGCTAGTGCTGTTGGATCGCCGAGGACTCCGCCTTCTCTGGTTACAAGTTGACCATTTTTATATTCTTGGCCAGTGCCAGTTACTTTGTTCATATCTTCAGCAGTTAAGCCAACTGTACTTGGTGCTCCGCCTTTGCCTTTACCACCAATACTACCAAATGCTAAGGCTACTAGAGCTGCTGCAACTGGGGGTCCAAAAATACCTAGTTGACCAATAGTTTTACCGTAAATTTCACCTATCATAAACGGCATGCGACTTAGTACACCATTTATTGATGCTAGTGTTTGGGCTGTTTCGCTGCCAATCTTTGTACTAATTTCCATAGCCATTTTCTTTACGGACATAGCCATTTCTAGGCCCATATTTACCATTCTAGCAATATGATATGCTTTTTCTAATGCATTAAGAGTTTTATATGCTCCAGTATGTTGCTTAAACAATGTTTTTGCTGATGCTAAAACTTTAGTGTTTGCATTTAACTCGGTTTCTCTATTCTTTTGTATCTGCCTGCCCTCTGCGTCTCGCAACTCATTGGCTTTATCCATTAAGGCTATGTTTGCTTCACCGGTAGCCATACTGGATTGTGCTTGAGCTAGTTCGTTCTCTGCGCGTGCTTTTGCTATAGTAGCAAGAGCTTTTTGCCCCTGTTCTTGTTTTTGATTAAGTCTATTAGTGCTGTACTAATTGCCCCTAATTTATCTCCAGTTGTACCAAAAGCTCCGGATAGTGCGCTGGCAAGAGTATTTGCTTTATATATTTCATATGCTACTTTTTCTTGCTCTAAGGCTTGCTCTTTCTGTATTCGTAAAATGTCTAGTCTGGTTTCACGTTCTACTTGTAGAGCCTCTAATGTATTATATGTTAATTCTTGTTGACGACGTCGCTCATCTTCTAGTCGCTTTTTATCTGGTTCATTAGCTTTAGCTATACGTTCTCTAAATTGTTCGTCTTTTTTCTGTTGTTCAGCAACTATCTCGCCTTCACGTTTAGTAAAATCTAAGGCTGTACGTCGCTGATCTAGCTCAAAAGTTTTTTGTATAACAAAACGTTTGTCTAAATCATATAATTCAGCTGCACTACTTAATTGAGCACGCTGTATTTCTAAACCAGCTTCATTTTTTGCATTTATTAAGTCTCTATTAGACTTTTCAGTTTCATAACGTCTATCTATTCCTTGTATTATTAACTGCAAGTTCTCTAATTCAGTTTGTTGATCTGCAGCTGTTTTTTGAGCTAGTTGACGTTTTTGAATAGCTGGTTTTAATTCACTTTCTAAATATTTTACACGGGCTTGACCGTCTTTTAAATCTTCGCCCGATAGATTTTTCAGTGCGTCTTTAGCTTGTTTTATCTTCAAATTAATATCAGCTAGTTCACTTTCATTTTGAATACTTCTAGTCTCTGATTCTAATTTAGCTTTTGCAGCTACTGTTTCTTCAGTGGCAAAACCTACTATTTGTTGTCTGGCACTTAAAATGCTGCTTTGAATTTGAAGCTCAGCTAATTTTAACTGATTTAATTCACGAGCATCAGCTAAACTTGCTTGTTCTTCTTTAGCTTTGCCGCCAATTTTAGTTGCGCGACCCTCAGCCTCTAGTTGTGTAACAGTAGCTTGTACTTGTGAACGACGCAATACTCTTTGTGCTATGATCCTATTAAATTGTTTTACAGCTTCGGAATCTCCTTCGCCAAGATTTTGTGCTTGTAAAAATTGCTGTGCACTTTGATTTGTAGCAGCTTTACCACCTAGTTGAGCTGTATATTTTTCAATTAATTGTACAGCCTTTGCTGCATTATCGGCATTTTCTAGTATAGTTTTGCTTCTTTGGCCTTCTGGCTTTAACATTTCGGTATTAGCTAAAGTTGCAGCTGTTTGTGCTTGTAATGCGTTTGTCAAACTATCCTGCGAGTCTAGCATTTCTAGACCTATTTTAGCCTCTCTAATTTTTACTTGATTTTCTGCTAGAGCAGCTCTAGTTTCTATTCTTGCCTGCCCTGGTCCGCCACCTAGTAGTTGTGCGGCGGCTTTGCTTATAGTTACGCCTGCTCTAATTGCTGCATTTTCCAAGGCAATACCAGCGTATCGCTGAGCACGACCAATTAATTCTTCTGCTGCAAGTTTAAATATATCTCTAGCGCGTTCAAGAGCTTTAGTATCAAGTGCCGTTTTATACCGTCTTAGTTCTGCTTCAGCAAAGCCACTATCTTGTGTACCAATGCGCGGAGCAGCTTCTGGCGTAGCACCCCGTCCACCACCAGCATTAACTGAAAATATAGGTTCAATTGCTTTAACTTGTTTTTCGGCTTTAGCTGCAGTTCTTTCATATTTATCAAGTGCAGCATTTATTCCGTCTAGGGCAGATTTTTGATCTTTAAATGGTTGTATTAAATTAATAGCTTCTTTTTGCAGTTGAGGACTTAATAGTATTAATTTATCAGTATTTTCTATTAAGTCCTGAAAACCTAATACAACATTATCAAATGATGCACTGGCTAAATCTTGCATAGCAAAACTAGCGTTTAATAAATTTTCAGCTAGCGTAAAAAATGGATCTTTAGTGCTAGTACTTTGTATAAACTCTTGAAAACTTTTTGTAGCTTTTTCTGTACTGTCTTTAAATCCTTGTAGCTGGCTATTAACTTTTTGCAGCGAAGTGTTAACGTTTGAAGCAAGATTTACTAATGCTTCTCTGCCGCTATTACTTAGTTTTTTAACTGCTTCTTCAACTGCGTCGCTATCGTAGATATTTTCTACTTTTAACAGCTCTTTAAATTTAGCTTGTGTTTCTGTTCCAACGCCTAGTTTTGCAGCTAAATTAGTAAGACCTTGAATTTGATCGGTAACACTTTTTGCAAATTTATCTGCTGTGCCAAGACCTACAATACTTTTAATGCGATCCCAAGCACGATCCCAGCCGCCCATGCTATTCATGCTTTCTTCAAATTTCTTTGTAACTGTCTCTAAACTTTGAGCTAGCTCTCCAAAAGCATTTGTCATTGCACCAATACTTTTAATACTGTTTTTTCCTAGTGCTGTTTTACTCTCAAAATTATCTATAGTACGTGTAGCATTTTCTACGCTGCTTTTTGCTCCGTCTATTGAAGCTTCAAAAGCTTTTGACTGTTTTTCGTTTTTGCTAAAAAAGCTGTCTAATACTTCTATTATCGCTATAACTGATGTAATAACAAAAAATGCTTGATTAATTGCAGCACCTAGCGTACTAACTATGCCTACTAATCCTGCAAAGCCACCACGCAATAGCAGTAGGCCTTTGTCAAATTTATTAAGCTTTAAACCACTTTCTTCTATTTCTGCACCCATTAGCTTCCAGGCATTGCCTATTCCTACTAATGAAGTATTATATGCCATATTACTAACAATAGATTTTTTAGTGGCTGCTTCTTCTAGGCTTGTTACCTCTTTTTGTAATGATTGATATTGTTTAGTTGCTTGTACAGTTTTAGTTATTTCGTCACGATTACGAACTTTAACATCAGTTAAGTTTTGCTCTGCCTTATAGTGGGCCTCTAATGCCGTTACAGTTTCCATTTCAGCTTTAGCTCTAGCTTTAAAGCCCTCGTCCGTACTTCTAGCGGCTCTGGTCTGTAGCCTTTGTGCTTGTGCTTTTGCTGCTTTAATATCTTGATCTGTTAGATCAACAATATCTTTTTTCAGCGCTTCGGTTAATTGCTTGCTAAACTTATGACCTTGTGCCTTAAGTTCGTTAACTTTAGCTTCTTTTTGCTCTAGTATTTTTAACTCTTTATCTGCACTAGCTTCTACTTCTCGCTCAATTAATCTATTAAGTTGCTTGCGTGCATTTAACACATCGCCTTGTTTACCTTTAGCAGCTTGAAGAGCAGCATCAGCACTTGCAGCCATACTAGCGCGTACTTGTGTTATTGCTGGTATAGCCTGCTTAAGTAACAAAGCTATTAGTGCAGCTAATCCTGCTCCTAGTGCTCCAGGACTTTCTGCTAATATTTTTACTATAGGTGTTAGTACTTTATTTATTAGTTCTAAACCTTGAAAGGCTACATCTTTTAATCCAGCTAATAATTTGTCGTATGGATTAACTGCGGCTTCACCTAGGGCGCGAAACTTATCTTCGCCCTCTTTAAGTACAGCATTAGCAAAACCTTGGCGACGCTCAAAATCTGTAAGCTGACTAACTGTTTTACCTAGCTGTAGTGCATATGCTTGTGTAGCTGGCTCTATTTTAGTAAATATGCCAAGTTCGTCTAATAGTTCTGGCTCTAGCTTAACAATACCACGAGTAAGACGATTAATAGCATCTGGCATACTAATACCCAGCGCTAAACTAGCTGTTTTAGCTACATTACCTAATCTAAGTATTTGCTGATTGGTCATGCCTGCACTACTAGCCATAGCAGTTGCAGTCATAGCCTCACGTAAACTAATAGCACCATCGGTGGCTGCTGCTAGTTGTTTGCTTACATTACCTAATGATCTACCGCTTTCTGCACCTAGTGCATTTAATCCGGCTATCATATTGGTGGTATCCATAGCATTTCGTAAAACATTAAATGCAGCACTAACTGCAAATATATTAGCAGCAAACGTAGCATATAGACGAACTAAGCCACCAAGTCCTTGTGCTTGGTTAGCAAAATCACGAGCTTGAGCACCGCCACGACCAGTAATACCGCCAGCAGTTGTATACTCTAACATTTCACTGCTGCTGCGACTGCCAGTCATAGCAGCCGCTCTAGCTTTAGGGGCGCTAGCTAATTTTTGTGCATTGCTATTAGCCTTAGCATAATTATCTGCAATACGTTCGCTGTTTTCTACTTGCTGGTCAACACCAGTGGCAGCCATTTTTAAGCGAATACTAATATCTTGTGAGGCCATATATAACCCTTTTGCTAATTTACCAGTATTTTTTATAGCTGGCAATAATTCTAGTTTACGTTAATTATAACATAACCACTAAAATTTATCAATACTTAATTTTTTGTGCAATAAAAAAGCCTTCACTTGGAAGGCTTTTGTTCTCGTTGTTTTTGCTTGTCTACTATTATTCTGCTACGTATTCCATCAGTAATACTCATAATACGCAACAATAATTGTTTGTCACTTTTATGTACTATGTCATAGGTATCAAATAACTCAAACGCTATACTATAGTCCTTGCCTAAAAAGGTACCGGTCATACCTTCCCAACGATCAGGCAAAAAACTGTAAACTTCTAGAGCTTGCTGTACCATATCCGGCAAATCCTCAAACTCTACTGGAATTTCTTCGTCAACGGGCGTTTCACCTAACATTTCACATGCTTCAAAATAAGCATCTTTAGTCATAGCCACGTCACGGTTTTGAAAGTAGTTGTTTAATAGTTTATCTATTAAATCTACTTGCTCTTGGAAAAGTTTCCCAGGTCTGTTACTTGTTCGCTAATAAAGCTATCAAAATTTGTGGAACTTTTCATCAAGTATAGTGCATTTTCTTCTGTGTACTCTAGCTCACTTTCAACATCTTGATCACTAACATCAACAGGCGCTAATTGTTCTAGGTATTTTAATTTTAGGCCACGCCAGCCCTTAATACTACCTTTTACATATAGTTCTAAAAACAAGTCATCGTTTAATTCTTCAACGGGTTGACGATTTTTAAAAGTAGTTTTTGTTGCTTTTTTACGAATAGTTTGTAGTGTCTCACGACTTAAAAAACTTACGTTAATTTCAAAACCAGGCATGCCAGGATATTCTACAGTAATTTCCTTGCTGGGAACAAGCATGCTTTTTAACGACAGTTGACTCATTAGTTGTTAATCCTTGTGGGTTGTTATAGGGGGCTAGTAGCCCCCTGTTTGGTAAAACTATTATGGGGTTGTACTAGCTGAGAAGTAGGTGATTTTTGCTTCGTTGCTTTGATCAATTGCGAAGTCACTACCACTATAACCTTGAGCAGTAAAGTTAATTGTTGAACTAACAACCTGCTCAGTGTTAATAGCTGGGATTGTAAGTACGCAAGCTGGTAGTAACAGATTAACACGAGTAGCTGCAGTACTATTTCCACCAATATTTAGTTCAATTTGAAAATCTGGTTCTACGTCTGTAGCACTACCTGTTAACATATCAGCAAGTAGTTGAGCGCTGCGATTAGTACCACCTGTACGTAAGTAGCAATTTACACTACCACTAACTGCTCGCGTACCAGTAAAGTATGTAAATGGTTTATTAACAGTAGCTAAATTAGCAGGTGTTAAATAGGTAACATTATTACTAAAAGTAATATTTCCACCTGTTAGTGCTAAGTCATATGTTGTACCAGCGGTACCACTAATGTTACTAGTAATAGTAATCTGACTTAGTTTATTAGCTAAGAAAGGTGCTGTGGTTACCTTAGCTTTTGCTACATTACTACCAGCGGTAAAGTATGTTCCGCTAAAGGCTACTGGACTAGATTTGTCTGCAGTAATTGCTACACTACGTAGTGTACTACCACGAGCTGTCCAAGCAATAGTAGCAATTGCATCTAGGCCAAAGTCAATACTTGCTTGGTCTAACACACAATTATCAATAATATAGCTGCTGGCATCTACTGTAATAATAACGCCAAACTTAACCATTTGATTCTTACCGCTATTAACAAATTCTACAACGCTATAGGGTGCATTACCAGTACTAGTACCCCCTTTTACTTGATACCAAGCGGCTTTAAAACCTGCGGTACCAGTAGCAGTTACTGGATTTGTACCAGGTGTAGCATATGCTCTGGCATTAGCTGCGCTAGCGATATTTTCATCTACACCATTAACATAACCAGCAGCAAATGCGTTCCACAGTACATCTTCTTCAGCATCTATTAAGTCGTCAGGATCGAATGCTGTGAGGCTAGTACTACCTTCCTGGAAAAATGGGCGAATATAGGTGCTAAAACTTAGCTCAACTGGTTCTAGGCTGGTATTAAAGCTGCGCTGACCGCGAATAGGAGCATCACCGGCTTCATTAATAGTTACAGTTTCACTGCCTGTAGCTTGACTAAAGCTTAGGCCATCTAGTACCTGAATTTCTTTAGTATTTGCAGCGGTAAAACCGGTTGTTTTTACAACACCTGTGTTTACGTCCACATTGGTTGTAAAGAACATGCGCGCGTTACGAATTAAATTAAAACTCATATCTCACTTCCTCTTTATTAGGTGCCACATTGCGTTAACGAGATATTTATCTGTGATCAGCAAACTAGCACGGTTGCTTACATAATCTGGTAACGGACTTGTAAGTTAATCTCACCAACCGCATAGGGGTTTAGCAAACCCTCGTCTGTAGTTATTGAGTCTATTAATATTTCTGTTGTTGTATAACCATTGGCTGAATCATAAACAAGTTGACGACTAGTATCTATACAGCGCTCTAGGTCTTCTAGTAGTAGTTCTAGCTGATCTTGTGCGGTGTCTTCACCTTTACAATACACTTTTACACATACACGCAGCATACCCCAGGCAAAATCGCCGGGCAAATAATCACGCAATTCAGTGCCTGTGCTTAAATATACACTGGGAAAGTCGTTGACTTCATCCCAAAATTTTAGTTTAGCAAAACATAGGCCTTGTAGATCAGTGTTATAGGGACTTGTACCGTCTATGGTTTTAAATTGTTCTGCCAGGGCTTTTACTATACTTATTCTTCTGCTCATACTTGTACAGCCCTTAATTGGTTGCTAACTTGCTTTGCCGCTAGTTCTCTAATTGACTTAGCTATTAGCAGTTTAGGGTCGCGACTTCTAGGAAACTGTTGTTGGCCGCCTACACTAAAAGTAGCATATGGATTTTTCATATATGTATAAAATGCTGTTATCATCCCTTGCTTGCTCATAGTTAGACGCTCTACGCTAGCACTATTTGCAAATCTACCCGTTCTGTAATTTAACACATTGCGGCTATCGCCTGTGCCCATATTTTGTCTAATCTGTTCGCTTAAACCTAAATTAATTAAATTAGTTAGTGACAATAAACTAGTTTCTGCTAGTGGTAGCACTGCTTGTTTTAGCTTGGCTTTAGCTCGACGTACTTTACCTTTTAGGTTTGTTAACTCAGCTTGCGCTTTTTTAGCACTGGCTTTAGCTTTAGTTTTATTAATAACCCGTCTAACGGGTAGTTTTGCTAGGCTAGGTAATTCGCCAACATATTGTGCTTTTAACTTTTTAGGCTTGCCCGTTAGTGCTGCTGCTAAGTCGTCTACAATCATATCTAAGATTGGTGGCGAACTTTTAAGTTGCAGCAAATTATTGGCACCTTGCTGAGCAATACCTTCTTTTACAAAACTTTCTACCATGCCTGTTAAGGCATCTTCTATTAATTTATCACTTGAACCTAAAACAACATTTTTTAGAAATCCACGAACATTTACATTGTTGCTTTTGCCTAGAGCTGTACCAACTTTACCGCCGCCTGCCTGTTGCTCTGCGGCTCCTTGCCAAGTAATTAGCCAGTTTGTGCTGGTTTTTCTATATCTAGCATATACATCTGCTTTAATATCTGCTATTCCACTGGCAGCTTCATCATATTGCTCTAGCAAATTATGTAAACTGTCTATAAAATTATTTAATGCATCTAATTCTTTTTGTAGTTGCTCGGGCGGAACACTACGCGATCTAAGTTTTTCTGATATACTTTCTCTGGTCCGCTCTACTAAGGTGTTTGCCCAACCATAAACATGGCCTTTATCGTATTTTCGCAAACTGCGTTCAGCTTCAATAGCTTCTGCCTGTACTACGCCCTGCAAACCAGCACTTTCAGCTATGTTTTGTAAATACCCTGCAATAGTTGTATTAAGTCTGCGAAAGTTTACATCACGAAATATTATAGTTTCCTGGTTGCGTCCGCGACGATACTCTACTGTAGGATCGCTATTATCTGTTCTTACTGCATCAAATATAGCGTTAGCAGTAGTTTCATTTCCAAGTACTTCAACCAACTGATCTTTAGTAAGAACAAAGTCTACACGAGTAGTGTCTATAAAATTTTTGTTGCTAGCGCGCGTTTCGTGTAGTATGCCCCTAGAATTCTTTTCGTCATAAAACCAATCTTTTAATTCTGGTAGTTTTTTAACAGTATTTCTAAACGCCTCTGCAGTCATTATGCATAATCCGCTACATACTGGTCTAGTACACGCTTAATATGCGCTGGAAAGTTTGTACTAGCTACATATTGTATTTGTGTTACATTGGGCGTAACATCACGGTTTACGTGTACAGCACTGTTATTCTTTGAGTAGTATTCTACTAGGTCAAGTGCTGCTAGTTTGAGATCTTCTGGTGTAAATTCATATCCAGCAAAATAGTGTACTTTATATCCACGAATTAATTCTGGAAACCATTGATAACTATTAATACCGCGCACACTATCACCATCTTCTACCCAATCTGTAAACTTTACTAAATCTGTATAAGTTTGACCATAGTCTATGCTTTTACTAACCTTTAATACTGTAACTAGTGGTGACTCTTTTAGTATAAATCTATTAAATCCGCCATCAAAGTATTCGATCTTTTCTTCGTCAAAATGGTCTATAAAAGTTCTGCGGCAGTAGGTTTTTATTAGTTGACTAACCTTGGGTATTAACAACTCAATTTCATCATCTTTGTTAGTTGTTGTAATGCCCAAATAGTCTTTATATTCAGACTTGGTAATTAAGTCAGCCATAAATCCTCCTGTGTTTCTAAAGTACAACGCGTTGTACTTTAGAAACAGGGCTCATGTGAGCCCTGCCTAGTTTAAAAATTAAACGTAACGAACTGCTATAACGCCGCTGCCTTCATTGCTGGTTAGGCGACTTAGGGCAATACGCATACTAGCAACTAGTACACGGCGCTGATTAATAACTTCGTCATCTGTATCCATGCGCATAGCACGATGGTTACCAACAATAAAGTTACGTGGGTTAACTAGAACAGCTAGTGGGTCTGTAGCTGCTACGCCTGTTAACTGTGCAGTAACAATAACTGGAGTTTGGGCGATTAAACCAACTTGTCCTGTTAATAGTGTGTTACGTGCTTCACTGATCTTATCAGTGCTTTGGAAAGTTGTATCATCTAGTAGATCATAATAGGCTGTTTGGCTAACAAACATTATTAGTTCACTAGGCTCTAATCCCCAAACACCTAGGGCACGGCGTGCTTCCATAAACTTTAAGAAGGTAAGCTTAGCACCAGCAGCTACTGTAACATTAGGTGTAGCACCGCTTGGTAAACCGCCTGAAGTACCAGGAGCGTCATAGGCAGCAAGACCAGTAATACCGCTAGTTGCATATGGGTCTGTAGCTGCACCAGCATCTTTACCAAATAGCATAGCTTTGTCTAGTGTCTTAGCCATGCGACGTGTAATTGCATCACGGATAATAGGTACTAGCGCAATTAAGCCATCTTCTTCTTCTTCAAAGTTAATGAACTCTTTAGTAGCTAGCTTAGCACTACTGATTTCAATCTCTTTAAGTGCATGTGTACGCTGTGTACCGCTGCTAGTTGAACCACCAAAGTCAGCATTTGCCACCCAAGTTGCGTCTGCACCAGCATCTGGGTTTAGTGGCATTTTCATAAATGGCTGTGGCATGTTAATTTGACGAATTGTACCAGCAACTACTAGCTGACGACGAATTTCGTTTTCCATGTTTGTGCTGATTTCTGTTTCCCAGCGCGCATCTGGCAGGCGAATTGCACCACCAGCACCGCCGCCACTACCAGCAGCACCTGCTGTACCACCACTAGCATACTTTGTAACTAGGCTGTTGTAGTATTTTGTATTATGTAGTTCACGTTTTGTGACCTTGCTAATAAACACTGCGGCTTCTTTTTCTGCATATGTAATGCCATCAGCATCACGCTTATCGTTAAACTGCATACGGCTCTTTTGAACTGCTTCTAGCTCAGCGGCTTTTTCACGTAGTGTAGCTTCTAGGCCTTCTAGTGCACTCTTGTGCGCTTCAGCTTGCTCGTTAAGACGTTTTTCAACGTCAGCTAGTAGGCGCTCTGCACCGGTATCAACTGTTTGCACTGTGGCAACAGCTGCTTTAATTTTTGCTTGTAGTTCAGCTTCTGCTTTGTCAGCTGCAGCTTTATCAGCTAGTGCTTTAGTTTGTGCTTCAATAACAGCTTTGGCAGCTTGCTCTGCAGCTTGTGCAGTAGCTCTAGCTAGCATTTGTTCTAACTCTTTTGGATCCATGTTCCATTTCCTCTCGTTTGCGCTATTTGCTACTGTGTGATCGTCAAGCCCTTTAGCTGATCCATCACTAACTGCAAATTGCTGTTTAAATAACTCAAATTCCTCTGCACTATCAAATGCTTTGGATAGACTAAAAAGTGTGTTTTGATTAGCAGGAATACTAACCACACTAATCTCATGTAATTCTAGGTCTTTAATTAAAAATACTTCTGCTGCGCTATTGTACTCGGCATCCTTGACCCTAAACCCGATACTAAAAGCACTTAGGATACCTTTTTTAATTAGTTTATACACGTTATCTGCAGCATCTGAAATTGTGGCTTTAATCCACAGTCCACGCTCATCTACACGGTGTTCAACCATTCTACCCACAGGCATTTGATGATTGTGATAGGCTAGTATAATAGGATTTTTAAGGTAATCACGCATACCCTTTTCCCATACACTAGTAGGCACTACATCACCTACACGATCAACATCATTTGTGCTAGCATAGCCTTCTATGACTATACTATCAGCTTCTTCCTCTGTGGCAGCTTTAGTGGTAAACCTGGAATTAAAGTATATAACTTTATTTTTAATGTCCATACTGCTCCTTAGCTCCTTGTGGCCTACCGCCCACAGACGGATTGGCTGCTGAACCTGCTATATTTGCAGGCACTCTGATTGTATCCCCACCCTCTACCTTGGGATACCTTAATTCTATGCGTGCTTCATTAGGTGTTATAATGCCACCGTTTACTAAGCTAGCATGATAGCTTGCTATATCTTTTAATTCTGGTTGTAGTGCACTGACATTGCTAGTTACTGCGTCTACATCATAGCCAAAGTATCGTTCTACTGAGCTGATATACAGTCTAACTATGGGCAACACTGTTTCTAGGTAGAATAGTCGCAAGTTAGGAGATATATTAGCGTTATTACCACCTTGCAACAATATAGGCGGAACCCCAACACTGGTCATTATACGCTCGCTGTGTGTGCGAATAGCTACGTCAAAGTCAAGATCACTAAAAGTTTGTTCAGTTAATTTTACTGGCTTTAGTCCGCTGTCTAAGATAATAGGTCGTTTACCACCATTCTTAGGATTATAGCGCTGCTGCCAATATTGCAATGTTTTTTCTTTGGCTGCTTGACTTAGTGTATTTTCACTGGTAAGTACTAGTCCAAACACAGTGCCGTTATCAAAAAATCTTTGCTGAAACTCCTGCATGCTGTAGAGAATATTTATATTTTCCATGCAGCTGGTTAATCGGCTAGCTCCACGGTATATACTATCGCTGCTTAAGTCTTTAAAGTAAAATACTTCGCTATCCTTAAAATCTACGCTACTGCTATAACGATAGCCACGTATATACAGTTTAGGGTCGCTTAATATATCTACGTTGTATGCTGGCAGGTGGTACATAAAAGTACCATCAAAGTGTATAAAAGCATTGCCTTCTAGGATCAAGTCTTTAAAAATTTCGCGACGAAATTCTTGTGCACTTTGATAGGGATTTGGTCTAAAGTTTAACAGTGTGTTTAAGGTTTTTTGGCGAACACCAACACTAACACCATCATGTACTTTGTCTTTTACGTCATAGTCTAAGCTAGCGCAAGCACTAACTACCATGTTTACACTTCTATTTACACTGTCTATATGTTTAAAGGCATTTTGATTTGTTAGTATTTGTGTACTGCTACTAACCTCACCACCTTCATCATAGTGTATTTGCCCTTGAGCTGGATTTAGTTTTTCAACAATCCAACTACGAATTTTTTCTAACGCCATCTAAGCCCCCTGTGAACTCACTAAAGTGGCCGACTAAAGCAGATCCACGAAAACTAGACTCGCCTGATAAATGCTTTTGGCGCTGCAGCTCAATCCAACGACGTTGTTTCTCTACTGAGCTAGGTTGTGGCGACTTGCCATATATGCCATGCAGTTGTACATGATGCCTATTACAGAGAGTAAAGACTAGATCATATATTTCTACATGGTGCTCACTAATAAACCTATCGCGAACTGCTAGAATAGCTTCATCACTGCCAATGTCTATGTTATTTTTACTAGACCACACCTCGAGCAGATGTGTTATACTGTGCAGGTGATGCAACTCTAGTTCTGTTTGACCACTACATATATAGCAGTGACTTTGTTTTGTATAAGCTGACTTAGCTTTATCTCTAATCCACTTTACTGGTATGCGTTTATTTGTATTTACTGCCATGAAATTTCCACAATTTTCATAATTATAGCCTAAAAGCAACTACCACTGCAACCATAAATTTTAGCTACCTATACAGTATAAGTGTAAAGAGCATATCTAACGGCATCAGCCATGTGACTATAACGATTGTGCTTAGGGCGCTCACGTTGTAGCCCCTCGCGATCGTCCCACTGATATTGATCTAGCATAGCCAGTACATGCTGACAACTACTTAGCACACGCAATCTGCCCTGCTGCACTAGTGTTTGTACATAGGCAATGCCGGGCAGTACATCTTTTTTAGCACGAGTAGTTGCTATATCGTAGTTATAGGCAAGATCAGCTGCAAATTGTGCAGCTGCACTATCAATAAATACAGTTTCTATACCCCAGCGTTCAATCATCTTATGAAAATGCTGGCTATGCTCGCCAGTAGTGCGCTCCGATTCAAGATAATCTTCAACACAATAAAAGCAATCGGTATTATAATCATAGACAATGCTTACCCAAGCTGTTTCGTCCTTGTAACCTGGATCAAGTCCAGCTATTGCTTCGCCACGTATATCTGGTAGCGCATCTAGGACATACTCCGGCCTAAAACCCTCGTAGATTTGTCCTAGATAGCTAGTAAAGCTAGCCATATACTCCTGCTCAAACTCTGCTTTGGGCATCGATCTGCGTGCTTCCTCCACGTCCGACTCAGCCATACGTGTATTTTCAGTATAATCTGCTTGTATACTACACCACTCCTTAAACTCTGGATCAAATCCACGACTGTAAAACTTTGAAAACCAGTTGTTACGACCACGCGGTGTACTAATAAATATGGCTTTAGCACCTGGACGGTCTAGTGTAGGACGCAGCTGTACGTTAAATGCTTCTTCACCACGATCCGACAGTGCAGCCTCGTCAAATATTATTAAGTCATAGCTGCGACCAACAGTACTATCAACTGTGCTGATCGAACCCATGCGTATTGTCGATCCATTGCTCAGTTCAATAACTTTATCTTTAAGATTATCTCTGGTAACCTCAAGATCAAAATGCTTGATTAACTTACGCTGCAGCTCAAACGAGATCGAGCTAAGATTATAGTTGGGTGATATAATTAATACATTACTATTAGGTACTAGTGTAACTAGTTGACCTATAATATTTGCTATATAGGTTTTGCCTAATCGACGGGCAAGTGCAGCGCAGATAAATCTGTACTTAGGATCGTTAACACTATTGATCAATGCAACTTGTGGGCGGTTGATTGTTTCATAGATGCCTAATAATCTAAGGTAGTTGTCAATAGGCAGCTTAATAAAACGCTGACTAGCTTCAAACTCCACTATAGACTCACAATCAACATCTGGTCTACTTACAGTTAACATTAAACACCTTCACCACTAATCAATTTGTGTATAAGCTGACCATACTTCGACCCATCACCCTCATTAATTTGCACGTTAACCTGCTTTTGCGGTCCACTACTACCCTGCTTGGCCTTTTCCAGCTGTATTTCACGATCTAACAAGTCCATTGACATTTTATGCGATAAGGCTAACAATTCAGCAATGTCCTTGCTAGAACCCACTCCCGACTCCTCCATTTCCACGAACTTTTGCCGGATAAGTGCGTCCATAGCACGTCGCATAAGAAATCGGTTGTTATATCCAGTATCAAAGAATACGTGATCTATGTAGTTGCGTACTTCTCGACGAGCTAGTGTGGTTGTTACAATTTCAGGGTCAAGGTCTAGGTTACTGGCTACTTGTCTAGCATCCTGCAGTTGAAGATAGCAGTTGGCTATTTCTAGTGCTTCTGGTGAGATCTTAATAGTTTCTGCTGGCAGGTGTGTACTCATCTAGGCCTCACTAGGTTGTCACGAAAAATTTCCCAGCAACTTTGCCAGGTCCAGTGCAAACTACTACTATAAACCAGATCACGATCTAGTTTTAGTGCGCGAACAACAGCCACACTAAGATCACGGTCTAGGTAACCGTTTACCCCACACTCAACTACATCCTGTGGACCCGGTACTGGATATGCTGCTACGGGTGTGCCGCAAGCAATTGCTTCAAGCATAACTATGCCAAAGGTATCCCAACTACTTGGAAACACAAACACATCGGCTTGCTGATAATATTCGGCCAATTCATGTCCCACCTTAAATCCAGTAAAGATAACATCCGGATAATGCTGACGCAGGTAACCAAGTTGTGGGCCATCGCCTACTAGGATCTTCTTAGTATTAGGTATTTGCAATCTGCAAAAATCTTCCAGTGATTTCTCAGCACTAACACGGCTAACACATAACAGTGTTGTTAGTTGTCGGTGCTTTTGGGGCTGTGGATTAAATATCTCTCTGTCAACACCACGTGTCCAGGTGACCACATTGTTAAGTCCATGCTGTTCAAGCTGCTCTTTAACCGTTTGGGTAGTTGTTAAGCAACGACCACTGTGCTTGTGAAACCAGCGAATATAACGCCAGGTTAATTGTGGCGGAATTTTTAGTAATTTATGTAGTCCCTCAGGAAAACGAGTATGATAGCTAGTATTGTAGTTAATACCACGTTTTGTAAGATATGCTCTAGCCCACAAACCAACAGGACCTTCTGTGGCGATGTGATAATAATCTGCAGGTATCGCCTCAAGCGTCTTGGCCATCTTGCGTGGAAGGGCAAGTTTAACTTCCGGGTAGCCAGGACAACTAACATAAGGGAACTGCCGGGGACTAAGATAAACAATATTATAGTCGTCCAAAACAGCACACGATTCCAGGTTTTTGTACGTGGTAACAACACCATTAATTTGGTCCGGTAGATTATCTGTTACGACTAAGATCTTTTTCACAGGTTCCCCTAACAGTAAACCAGGGGAATTTTACCCAGGTTGTCATTGATTGTAGTGCTAGTTCGCACTGTTGTTGTGTTTGAAATTGTAGTTGAATACGACCTGGTATGTCTTGGGGATCGTATATGTTAAGTACTATAAGTAGTAGTATCCACATCTTGTGTTGGCTGTTGAGGTTTAGGGTCTTGTATGGTATGCCACTCTACTATGGCAAATGTTCCACTATAGTCTTCTACTAATGCTGTGCAGCTTTCTACCCAGTCGCCATCATTCATGTATATAATATCACCAATCAATTTAATTTCAGGCTTGTGTATATGTCCACAAATAACACCGTCAAAGTGTCGTTTTTGGCAGTAGTTGGCTAGTGTTTGCTCAAACTTAAACATAAAGTCCATCGCGCGTTTCACGCGCTGTTTTAGGAACTTTGAAAAGCTCCAGTAGCCAAATCCTAGTCGATGACGCCACCAGTTATATTTTGTGTTTAGCTCTAGGAGTACATCGTATGCTTTATCACCCAACCATGCTAGCCAAGGTGCTATACGTGTAATGCCATCAAATAGGTCGCCGTGTATGAGTAGGTATCGTCTGCCGTCTAAGCCTACATGAACCCACTGATTGGCTATTTTTACTCTACCAAAAGTAAGATCGTAGGGTATTAGTGGACGTAAAAATTCGTCGTGGTTGCCAGCAATCCAGATAACTTCTGTACCACGTTTAGCATGTTTGAGTATCTGTCGCACTACTTCTGTATGCGATTGTCGCCAGCACCACTTATTTTGTTGAGCTTTCCATGCGTCTACAATGTCTCCTAGGAGGTAGATTGTTTCTGCCGTATTACACTTTAGGAAGTTAGTAAGTAATTCAGCTTTGCAGCCACGGCTACCAAGATGAACATCGGAGATAAAAATGGTTTTGTAGTCCATGTGTGTGCTCTCCTATTTTGTTAGTTTGATTATATCACAAGGGCTTGTGTTTTTCAAGCTTAGGTTTTGGCACCTTTGGTGTTTGAAAAAATTTTTTGAAGTTACGCGTGTGGGTGGGCCCCACCGCTATACTACCTATAACAGTCTAGTAACCGCCCTGTCTAAATTCTATAATCTATTACAATTTCTGTTATAATTCTAATAAAATTATCTACCACCTATCAGCCGACGAACGGTAGGCCAATTGTCGCTACAACGACAATGTTTCAGTAAAATCGGCCTATAATGAAAGCTCGATAAACAAACAGGAGTAGCTGAAATGGCTCAAGCCAAAGCCCCTAATTATAGCCCTGAGCAGACCGCTCAGATTGTGGAACAATACCAAGCCGGTGTTACGGTCGAGCAGATTGCCCAGACTATGGGCAGGACTGTTCGCTCAATTGTAGCGAAGCTCAGCCGTGAAAAGGTTTATATCGCTAAAGAATATAAAACCAAAACGGGCGAGACTCCCGTTAAAAAAGATGTAACGGCTGATTTCATCGGTGCTGCTCTCAAGCTCTCAGAGAACGATATAGAATCGTTAACGAAAGCTAACAAGAGCGCACTGCGTGCAATTGAGGCTTTTATCCGTAACTCTGCCAACTAGGGTATAGGGGCGCAAGCCCCTATATAAACACTATGAAAAATGTAGCACTTGCCACTGATCCAAAGATTATAGCATTTAGCCGTCGTGCTGAGATTGCCGTTGAAGAACCGTTACAGTTTTTTATTGTGCCTACCGACTACAAGGGTTTTATGTGGCTTATAAAAAATAGAATCCTTGGGCGCAAGCTCACTGGGCCTAGCTATAATAAGCATTACAATACACTTACTGGATCGATGCAAGAATGAGAACACTTACCTTAGCCTTGTGGCTGTATGTTATGTTTATGATAACATTCCTTGCACGCTACTGTTTCACGTGAAACAGTAGCTCATACAAAAAATATACCGCTATAACTTTTATAGCGATGGCGCCAAATTATAGCATATAATTTGCAGCCGTGTCAAGCCCTGCCACCGCCGTTTGTCGGGCGTAGACTGCCGTTGGTCGGCTGATGTATGGCAGGCTGTAGAGGTGTGGGCGGTAGGCTAAATTAGCACTTGCGCTTGCACTGCTAGCTGATGCGTGTATAATAGATTCTGTTGTAGGGCATGACTCTAGGCGGCTAGCAACCCCGCCTACCCTCGGATAGGGCCGATAGGGCAAGGGCAGACAAGTTAAACCTTACAACATTCTAGACTTTATAAGGATATAGGTTATGAAAAGGATAGCAATCTATGACATGGACGGCACAATTGTTTGCTCACTGCATAGGTATCGTACCATTGTTAATAACGGTATTGAGCGGATTGATCTCGATTACTGGCGTGCTAACGAATATCGCGCACTTGATGACTCACTGCTACCATTGGCAGAACAATATAAAAACGATCTCGATGATCCCTACTGTATTGTTGTTATTGCTACTGCCCGCATTTTGCGTAATGCTGATCGTGCATTTATTCATAGCAAATTAGGTACACCAGATCATATAGTTAGCCGTGATGAAAATGATAACCGTTCTGGTGCTACTCTCAAGATCGAAGGGTTATCGAGAATTTTCAAATTGTATAGCACACTTCATTATAGTTTTGATGACGCTGTATTTTATGAGGATAATGTAGCATATCTTAAAGCGGTATGCGATTACTTCAATATTCGTGGTGTTTACATTCCAAGCAAACAAGGACATTGATATGGAAAATGTAGCAACTATTCGCGATAAGTTTGTTGATCTTTATTATAACATTTATGGCTTTTACCCTAGTTTTGGTAGCTATAATGATTGGAACGATCTAGGGTGGCTAAATCGCATGTACGATAGCCTTTATGCGGAATATAACAGTTTACCAGAGGAATTAGCATGAGCGAGCAATATTGGAAAGATTTAGCTGGGCGTTCTACTTTTTGGCACAAACTTGCGTGTCGCATGTTGTTAGAAAATGCAGAACGATATTTACAATATTCTAGAAACGATATAGATCGCGGCCACTTGGTAGGCGCGGAACTGTATCAAAAAATGGCACAGCGTAATCTTGCAATATGGGATAGCTTGCACAAAGTTTAGGTTCCACGTGGAACACTGTTCCACGCTATAAAAAATATACTGTTATATTTTTTATAGTCATGGCGCCAAAAATTATACCATAATTTTTGCGGCCGTGTCAAGGCCCGGGCCGACCGTTCGTCGGCTCGTAGCTGCCGCTGGTCGGTCGGATGTGCGGCGGCCCACAGCCGATGGGCGGCAGCGAATTATGGCACTATCTGGCATTTTATGGTATACTAGGGGTTGCTCAACTTTTAAGGTTATAAATTATGAAACGACAATACTTCGCTGTTCTAGATACTGAAACGACTATCAACGATACCGTTATGGATTTTGCCATTGTGATTTGTGACCGTCACGGCAAGATTTATAATAGCTGTAGCGTTCTAGTTCGTGAGTTCTATGACCCTGCAACTTTATTCCATGACAAAAACGCTAACGGTTTCTGGGCCTCTGCTAACCTTGAGCGTCGTCGTGCTAATTATCAGAACATGCTAGATTCTGGTACACGTATGCTTGCGTCGGTAACTGCTATAAATAATTGGATCAATAAATGTATCGGTACTTATGACCCTATACTTACCGCATACAATCTAGCTTTCGACTCTAGCAAATGCGCTAATTCTGGTATCGTTCTAGATTCTTTCACTAGCCGCTTTTGCCTTTGGCAAGCCGCTGTAGGCAATATTTGCCGTTCCAAAAAGTATAAGCGTTTTGTGCTCGACAATCATCGTTTCAATAATGCGACCGATAAAGGTAATATGACATTCAAAACCGATGCCGAGACTGTTGCAGGTTTTGTAACTGGTAATCTTATCGCTGAACCCCACACTGCACTTGAGGATGCACGCGATTTTGAGATTCCAATCCTACAAAAGATTGTACGTTCTAAAGGTTGGCGCGATCGCATCGAGCCCTATGACTGGAAGAAATTTCAGGTTAAGGATCATTACAATGTTTGATACATTCGGCGTTCTAGGTTCTATACTGCTTGGGGCTTCGGCCCTGCCCCAAGCTGTCGAATCCTATCGTTCTAAAAATTCAGACGGGCTTACTCTAGGTTTTATAGCGATGTGGTGGGCTGGTATGGTTTTTATGACAATCTATATCGTGCCTAAAGGCGATATGATTCTTATAGCAAACTATATTGCCAATCTAATTCTTGTAACAATTATTGCGAGGTATAAATTATGGCCGATTCGTTGATAAAAGTTGTAACAGCCGCTGTTACCCTACACTGGACTGCTATGCAAGAATTGTGGCCAGAACTAAAAAAGCATAGCGTTCCAAAAGTTAGAATTAGCAATCGCATGTATCGCACTGCGGGCCTAGCACACTGCGAGGTGCATGAGGTAGAATTTGCTAGCAAATTCTTTAACCGTTATAAATGTGAGATGCTTTGCGTAATTGTACCGCATGAGCTAATACATGTTGCAGATTATATAATTAACGGCGAAGACCCTACCGACTTTTGGCATGGCCCCGACTGGCGTCGAATGATGCTAGAGTATGGCTTGTCACCAAGCGCAACCCACGAATATTATATAAATAAAAACGAACCAATTGTGAGGACGTTATAAAACCTATAGCGGCACATGCCGCTATATTTTTTGCTATATCGCTCTAGGTTATAGAATTTAGAGCGGTGGCGCCAAAATCTATGATAATTATATCATAGATTTTGCGGCCGTGTCAACCCCTGCGGGGTGCCGTTCGTCGGATGCAGTCTGCCGCTGGTCGGGTTGGGTTGCCGCCCATCCACCTGATGAATGGTAGGCCAATTGTCGCTTGGGCGACAATCTGCCAGGCAGATAAGCGTATAATGGGTTCTGTTGCAGGGGACATGGGGTCGAAACTGCAACGGTTCTAGGAGTTATAGCATGGCAGAAAAAGCCGTTAACTATACCGCCGAGCAAACTGCAAAAATTATAGCAGATTACCAGGCGGGCGTCAAGGTCGAAGATATTGCTTCGGCTATGGGTAAAACCGTTCGTTCGATTGTAGCGAAACTTTCTCGTGAGAAAGTTTATGTTGCAAAAACCTACGTCTCAAAAACTGGCGAAAAGCCCGTTAAAAAAGATGTAACGGCCGATGCAATCGGCGCGATTCTCAGACTATCGGAAAACGATATAGAATCGCTAACTAAGGCTAACAAATCTGCTCTCAAAGCGATTTTCGATGCCTTAGCAAACAGCAAACCGCTGTAAAAACTGGAACGGGGAAAAACCCGTTCCACTCTAAACTTTATAAGGAACTACTGTTATGGAAAAGATGACTAAGGCTCAAAAAGCATATCGTAAAGAAATGATCGAGCTTGTGCGTGAGTCGGGCGGAATTGTCCACACTCGCCCACCTATGGGCGATGAGAATGGTTTTGCTTTTATAGCAATGCCTTGCGTAAACAATGCCCGTCATGCTAAATTTTATGACGTTGCTTTTGCTTGGTGTGCTGATAACGATAACTTTGATCGCAAGATTGGAGAATTTATAGCGGTTAATCGCTACATGCAAGGCGAAACTACCAAGCTTCCAGGTTATATAATCGATAACATGCTGGAAATGGATTTGGTAGATACTATCTAGGTTCTAGAAATTATAGCGGCCCCAAGCGGGCCGTTATTTTTTTGATAATGGTTATAAATTATAGAATTTATAGCGACCTGGCGCCAATTTTACCATTAAAATTGCGGCGGTGTCAAGCGTTTTCGCTGCCGCTGGTCGGCTCCTATCGACCGCCTGTCGGTTGACCCTAAGCCGCAATAAATTATATAACCCATAGCGATCTCGTGCCAAATTCTAGAACTTATAACAGTTTAGGGTCTGGAACGTTGTAATTTATAGAACCTAGCACACCCCTGTGTGCTGCGCCAGTGCAAAAGCTAGTGCAAAAACTCCTGGTTTTGCGCCAGTGTTGGAGCAATCAAGTGCAAAAATTACTAGGTCTGCGCCAACATTATAGTGTACAGTCAACAACAGTGTCAAGTCAAAGTTTTTGCTTGTGACCCTAAACCGCGGCAAACCGAGTCCGGCACCCAAATGGCGGCAGTTTAGGGTCAAAACCAAATTTTTCAACCCCTTGCGCCAATATTATAGTGGCCACTCAACACAACTGTCAAGAGAGTATTTTCTGACCCTAAACTTGAGCAAAATAAAAAACCGCCGGTGTCTCCACGGGCGGTTGAAAGTGTCCGATTATTGCGGTTTAGGGTCAAGTTCTGCACCTAAACGCTTAGTAAGTAAGATTAACACCGATTTATTCACTTTTTCTAGGCTTTCTAGCTGGTCACTGGGAACTTGCAATATTTCGGCTAATTGTTCGATGTGCTCCCACTTCTTGACCGGCACCTCGCCTCGTTTATTCAGGTATTTTTTCTTGGTGTAGACACCCAAGCTGGATAATTTAGCTATAACACTACGGTCAGCGACTCCAAGAGTTTCAGCTATTTCTTTAGTTGTGGCACCCTGTTGATATTGTTGTACGATAGTTTCTGTGATTTCTTTAGTATATTTCATTTTGACCCTAAACTGTTAACCGTTAATCATTAAATCTCAGCAATAATTTTAGTCTAACCATGGCCGCGGCCAACCAGGAACTGGTTTGGCTGCTGGTAGTACTTCACCTTCTATTAGTGGTTCGGGCTGACTATCCCAGTCGTTGAGATTTAAGATCATGGTATTGCGTCTATGTTTAGGATGTGCTAACCAAATTTGTGCTAGTATGGTTTGTGTTAATGTAGGCAGTCTGCCAATCTCAGTGCCCTGAATACCATATAGTTTCCAAGTACTCTCAGCCTGTCGGGTTTGTCCAGCATTTTTACCAGTCATATAAGTCAACCCCTGCTGTCGGATTTCTAGTAGCCTAGTATTGGTTAATTGTGGCATTTCTTCTAGGACTAGTGCTTCATATAGCTGTGGTTCTAGCAGGTAGTTTAAGCCACTAAAATCCCTAAACTGCTCATAGCTAAAACCTTGATGCCGTTTAAGTCCTAGTAAGATTAGTGGTGTTAGCTGAGCATACTCTGGCGTTTGAGTTTGGTTTTTTATTAGTTGACTACGTCGCAACATAGCTAGTCTGTACAGGACTATGTTATGTTTACCCACACAATTATATTTTACAGTAGTCTTTCCGCACTGTTGCAGTTTCCAAGTACCAAAGTGTGCTACTAGTTGTGGTAACAGCCAGCTGCTATAGGCCTGTAGATTAAGTTCGTCTACGGCCTTGCTAAAATTCTCTGGTGATAAGTCTGCTAGGTGGTCTAAGTCTAGTGCGTCTAGTGATTGTTTGCGAAGATACATAGTTTGTTCCGGCTTTTTCTAGTGTGCTATTGGCTAGGGGTGGAAAATTCACTCAAATTGTTTCAAGTTAAAATTTTTTTATTATATAAGTTTGTGGTTAACATTTCCCCAAAGTAATTTTTGGGTTGTAGTGATTGACCCTAAGCTGCAACAAATTTCACTCAACTTTGCGCTAGCGTTCTGGGTCGAATAGATCTCGCATACGCACAAAGTTGATGTTGCCTTAGCGTCATCAACAACCTTATAGTAATTTTTTTAAATTATATACAATTATAACATAGGTTTGGATATGTTTTCAAGCGTAAATTTTGTTAGGGGGTTGTTGCAGTTTAGGGTCAGAGGTATCTGTTAGTTTCGATTGTGTAGATGAGTAGTTGGTGAAATTCTGGTGTTGATAGTTCTGACTTGTAAAGCCGTAATCCCCACTGCGTTAGTGCTGCTGCAATGGCTAGGGTATCGTCGTTGTAGTGTATTTGTAGTTTTTGGATGAATTCTTGGACATCGTCGTTAAGGTCTTTTAGTTGCTGGTCGTTTAATTCTTGCGGCATTGTAGTTCCTAGATAAACAAAAGCCCGCACAAGGCGGGCTTTTGAACTATAGTTTTTGGTTGTGGAAGTGGATTTCTTTTATGCAGCGCTACTGCGACCACTAGCATCTTTGCATACACTCTAGCCAGTTGCGAGTTGGCATAAGTCGGTGTAGGTGATGTCCCGAACTATGTAGTTCTTAGTTGCTTTAGGTCTTGAGTTCCAGTCAAGATGGGCAACTAGCGCGTCTAGGATTTGCACCTAGATTACCCTGTTTAGGGCTATTAACAATTATAAGAACGCGACTTACCAGGCACTATGGTAATAGCCTTGCCATTTATTGTTGGCGCATTGGCCCAGTTGGGCACAAGCAGTTATAGGTTACTGCTAAACCCCGACCCTAAACTGGGTCGGACTTCAAACCTTAGCAACGCACTGTGTTTAGTTGCTGGCAGCAGACCTTGGTCTATGTTCACTCTGCACTGTGTTTGAATCCTTTGCCAGGCTAGAGGGCTTATTTCTAGCACACCTTTGCTCTGAGCACGTTTGAGCTACTGGCTGTAGTGGGTGGCCGCCATGCTTTCGCAGAATCGGCTCCACTGGTTTCTAACTCTCGTGTTAGATAACGCATAACTACGTATATGCTACGGTAACAGGTCTTTTGGTTAACCCCTATAACTGTTAACAAACTAGGGGGCTGGTTCCTTTAGGGTGGGTAACAGCTTCCACCATGTATATCCGTTCCGCAGCAGGTCAGCTACACAAGCTCGTTGGCCACAGATTTCAATACAAGTTGGCATTTTTTACATTGGTTGCCTAGTCCAACAATGTGATCCCGTCCTCTGCGAAAGTTCAACACATTTGTATAACCACCAACCTGCATGGGGTCAAGCCAGCAGTTATACAAATAGGCTGAAAGTGGGGTCTGTGTTAAGGGTACTTTCAACACAGATTAAGAACTTATCCAACCGACTAAGGTTGGCCCTGGTTCGCCCTAAAGTTGTCACACAATAATAATATTATACACTACGGGGACTCCAACTTCAAGTGAATATTTTTAATTGCCCCTAGTTGTAGCAGTGTTTCAATTACAGTTTGTGGTAGTCCACTAATTGGGCCTTCATAGTCTGGCAGTCCATAGCCCTGCCAATATTTACAGTTACTGCCGGTTAGTTCTACCAAACCCTTGCCAACTTCAACTTCTAGCGTCATCATTGACATGTGTTGTTCCTCCAGATCAATAATAATATTATACACTGTTGGGTTGCGTATTTCAAGTAAAAATTTTTAGTTGTTGTCAATACCAAAGTGTTTTAGTAAATCATCAGAATGTTCGCCCTGTCTTGATTCCCAATAGTCTATTCTGTTAGCACATTCTCGCACAATCAACTCGGCGAACTTTTTCACAAAGGTGGGATGAAATTCACTACCTCCATCCACCATAGTGTCGGCATAATCTTCAGCATTATAAGCAAGTTCTTGAATTCGTTCGTTCATTTTGCTCTCCTCAGATTTTCATTCCTCCATTTGTTTAGTGCTATCGTGCAAATTTAGACATATGGTAGCTAACCCGTCATAGCCGATGCAGTTATATCAGGATTCGTCTCCGGCTGATTGAACCCGAATAGCTATAGCGTCCTATAGCGATACCTTGATAACACTAAACAAATAGGGTTAGAGGGAGTACCGCTGCTAAGTCATAGCTTAGCCTTAATATTAGTTGGTTGTACTCTCTGGCGATTGTTCTCTAACACAATAATAATATTATACAGACTTCTAACAAATAGTTCAAGTGAATATTTTTAGTCTTTATAGTTTACCAAAACTTGAAGGCAATCCCACTGTCCATATGTGAACTGCATGATACGGTTGTTGATAGTAACATCAAATCCCTCACCATTATGCCACTCACACACTTCCATAAAATCCGTATCACTAGCGTGATGGCAGTAGGCTTTAAGTTCGGCAAATTTAGCACTACGTGTATAGGTTTCAATATCCATTGCCTCTCCTCACATTATATAAATATTATACACGGGTTTGGCACACATTTCAAGAGAATATTTTTTGTTTAGCCGAATAGGATAGCTAATATGAACGAGAGTACTAGTAACACAAAAATTATAGTACGCTTATAGCCATGATTGTTGTTATCTACCATCATGTTTGCTCCGCTAGTTCTTTATAACCCTGCATAGTAGGATGTACTCTATCTGCCTGATACTTGTTAGTTTGTATTACTTGATCACCAAACATACCCGCAATAGTATTTACGTCTTGGTATAGGTGTTTGTGCGTTTGTTCGTTGGGCACAACCCAGTAAACCTGCCTACTAGTAATCTTGGTTCTAAGTTCACGCAATTTGCCATAAGTATTCGCTGCATCACCATCATTAACACCTAGGCTAATAATGGCAGTTTTAGCTGCTAGGTTAGTGTGCTGATAACGCTTTAGCCAACCACTAGTACTAATGCCTACATTAGCACGAACTTCACACTCTGGTAAGAATCGGTGTAGTCCGATAGCAATTGAGTCGCCTAGGATTAGGCATAATACGGTTTCTGCTATCATAATTTTTTTAGTTGCCAACTGTTACTATTACCACGTATACCATCCGCATACTCTACTACAACATTGCCCCAAAAAGTCTCCGAACCATCATAGTGCAATCGTTGTATGACTACTGTGGCCTCTAAACCATTTGGTAAGACTAGGACTCTGTCACCTTGTAAAAACTTGGGCGGGTCACCATTGCTGTCAATTTCGCACTGGCAAAACTCAAACAGCTCATGTTCGTCGTCAATATCACAACCTGCTTGGGGACAATAGTGTTTATAGTAGCTCATTAGTAGTGTACCACACCACCAACTACCTGTTTAGTACCGCCTTGAGGCACATAGTTGCTAAACATTTCTTCAAAGTATAATTGTTCTAGCTGTTGTTGTTGTAGTCTTTCAAAAAAGAATTCTTCTTCATCAGTAACTTCAACATCTGGATACATACCACCTCCACTAAATAAAAATTATAGGCCATTGACTATTCCGCACTTTCACCAAGCACACACCGTTCAGGCTTGGCGTTTTAGGCATCACACCGCACGGCTAGCAGGGGCAGTGTGCCGAGCCTTCAA
>Ga0214917_10000746_pt1 | contig 42599 bp, 37 predicted proteins | sample LL_1208_BB_MetaG_FD_177983 | JGI IMG/M metagenome (GOLD analysis project Ga0214917, IMG submission 177983) | Freshwater microbial communities from Lake Lanier, Atlanta, Georgia, United States - LL_1208_BB | ecosystem: Environmental > Aquatic > Freshwater > Lake | place: USA: Georgia | collected... | reverse complement strand
TTAAACCTGGGGATGTTTTAGAAGTATATAATAGGAATGATGGTCCTTATATACCAAGAGAAACAGAGATTATTTATTTAGGAGAAGAAGATATAGATGGTGTCAAATACGCGCTTTATTTTACAATAGATAATAATAAAAAAAAAGGATACGTTTCTGACATTTATAAGAGACCAATGGATGTTTTCAAAGACTTCATAGACCAAGGAATTTATAGAAACAATAGCGGATCCAAAATACCAAAATCAATTCTAAAAGACATCGAATTTAATGTTGAAAAACAAAAAGAAAATCTTGCTGTGTTTGAAGAAGAAGTTCAAAAAAAGTTAAAAAAAATATCGCCTGCCGTAAAAAAACGAAGAAGTTCAAAAGGAAGTTCAAAAGGAAGTTCAAAAGGAAGTTCAAAAGGAAGTTCACCAGACGTAAAAAACGAAAAAGATTCTGTATTAACGTCTGACGTAAAAAACGAAATATTGAGTTATTTTAGCGATAAAAAACACGCAAGAAAGCATTATAAAGGTGGTCGTATAAAGACAACAAAAAAAACAAGATGCTGTAAAGTCCAAAAAAGCAGAAAATCAAGAAAACATTAAAAATAAAATCAAGAAGAAATATTTATGAAAATCTCATTTAAAATGGGTGTTTTATACCAGTGAAGATTTGAAACCGCACCCCTAATGGGTGCTATGGTTCAAACTGTAACTGGTAACTTAGTTGAAGTTTCATCCGCTGTGCTGATTGAAATCTTCAACGGTGTAAATGAGAAAATGTGTAAATTATCTACCCTGAATCTTCTAAATAAAGCATTAAAAAGCCCTTTATAATTACACACCGTCCATTGTGATAAATTCAATGTCATCTTAAAAATCATACATATCATTACCTGTTACAAATATTTCTTTATGAATTTCTTCACTAATAATATAATACCCTTTTTCCTCCATTTTATATAAAATAAGCATATAAAAAAATATACCCTACTGGATATAAATTTTTATTGAGTTTGATATGATTTTTATTTGCCAATATAAATATTTTTAGGTACAAAATATAGTTTTTCATTTTCTTTTACAAAACAATCCATATGTTTTCCATAATTATAATTACAATATAAATCTAAATATTGAAGAACATTCGGATTATCATTTTTTGGAAATAACCCAGAGTAATTTATTATGCCATCAAATACAAAATCATTAACAATCATACCTTTTATAAAGACATTTTCAGAAGATATTAAAATTCCAAAACCATTTTTTTTATCATTTTGCCATATACCTTCATACTTATCACCATTCGGATAATCCATAATACCACAACCATGTTTATAACCGTAAAATAATTCACCTATATATTGAGAACCGTCATCATATGTAACATAATGAATAGTTTTTGATGTATAATTATTGTTACAAACGTTTTTATAATCATCGTATAGTTTATCAAAAGAAGAGACCAAATTATATATATCAGGCATAACAACAAATCGATTTCTTTTATTAGTATTTTTTCTATTTCTCAAAGACTTATCGAATAGAAACAGACATATATTACTATTCGAATTCATACATTTATTAAATGTAAGAAACATAATAGATGAAACAACCAAAGTTAAAACAATAAATAATGCCATTTTGTAAAATATTGAAATACTATTAATCAATAGTATCTATCCATAAAAATAATCAATTTTTCGAAAAAACAATATAAAAAATACGAACTAGTATAATGTGGTTAGTATGGAATATCACCACCGGATTTAGCTCAGTTGGTAGAGCATTTGACTGTAGAGGTAAAAGATATTGATATAGATATCAAATTGTCACCTGTTCGATTCAGGTAATTCGGACTTTTGATATTAGCGTACTAACCCATAAGCGTTAGTGGTGTAGTGGTAACATGGAACCCTTCCAAGGTTTCGCTGGGGGTTCGATTCCCTCCTAACGCAAGAATAGATATCGTATGAATTTATGATTTGTATTTATACGATATGATATTGGTGCTGTGTAAAAAACTATTATCGATAAAGTTCTAAAAATGTAGTAATGGTTTGTGTATTTTGAATATATTCAGGATTATTAATCATTCCATCAAAACCTTTTAATTCATTCAATTTAAAAGTAGGCATTATCAAATTATAAGACGGAATACTATCAATAGACTGTATATCAAAAGGACAACGTATAATATAATAATTTTCAGATGGATTACCACCTAATATTAACCAATCACTATTGATAGAAAGATTTTTCAAATTTTTAGATGAGAACAATAAAACAGGTAGATTATATTTTGACGAAATGGCCCATAAATCTAAATTAGTAATAAAATATTCTTCAGACATAATAAGGTCTTGGAACTGAATTTGATTAGTCGATAATCTACTCATCATAGATGCTTTGCCTTGTTTGCTTAATATTTTGATAATTTTTGTTTTATATTTTTCATAAATATCAGTGTAAGAATTCCATAGAATTTTACGAATTGTTTCGATAGGAACATTGGTTTTTAAACGTTCTTGTAAAATATAATTTATTATAATAAAACTACATTTTTGAGTATTATCGAAAACAATTTCTTTGGCATTCGATGGTATAATACGTTTCCATTTATTATTAGTAATACTATCATATTTTTCCTTTATACATTCTGATTCAAAATTCTCAAATTCATTATTTTCTACTTCTGAAAAGTTATATTGTGTAGTTAATGGTATATTGTTTGAATATTTTTGAGTAATAATGGGGTTTGCTAAATCATAATTTATATTATTGATATAGTTATTCATTTCAAATGGAATTAGGTCATCGAAATAATCACTATTCAATAACGATTGTAACATAATGATTTCATTTGATTCAATATTATATTCAATATTCGAAATATTCAAAAACCGTTTTGGATTTAACATGAACAATCGAATGCGTTTATAGCGTAGTAATTCATCCGCAATTCGTACAAAATATTCAATAGAATTATCTCTAGCATTTACCAAGTTTTTCTGTGGAATCATAATCAAACAAGAACCATTTTCTTTTGCCAAACAATATTTTTTGTTATTACAATTCGAAATACAACTCGAAATTTCAGTTAATTGATAGATAAGTTCTTCTGGCATTTTATCAAAATTATCGAATAATACTGAATTACGAGTTAAATGTTTTAATAGAATAACTATTTTTTTCAATTTATTTCTATATAAATAACTTGGATTATCTAATAAATCTACAATTTTACCACGTACTTCTCTGTTTAAATAATCATTCAATAATATACGAATGGTTGTTCTAAACGCACTATAGAATTGAGTTTCTAAAGTAATTTTACGTATAGTTTTAGAGCGTATTGAATCATCTTTTTTGGTAGTAAAAATAGTTTTATCGGCTACTAAATAATTTGTATTATTCAAGGATGGGATGGCGTCTTGAACGTCATCTGGAATAGGTGGGTCAATTTGTACAAATTGATTCGTTTCAGTCAATAGACCAACAATCAAATTATCTTCAATCACTTTGACACGAGGTTTACATAATATATTTCCATTAGAGTTGTTGGATACAGATGTTAAAAAATCTCTCGTTTTATAATAATCATTCCATTTAATATCGTCCATATAAATCGTTTTAATATTATCCATAGATGATGATGGGTAACAAGGAATGAAAAATCCGTTTTTATTTTCTTCGTTAATATTTACAATAACACCTATAATTTTACTTTGATAGTTCATTACTTGCGATTCTACAATCATCTTATCCATAATTAATAATTTAAATAAATCAATCAAATCGATATTCTTTTTGAATTTATATATATTTGGCATGCTAGGTAATGCTTTACAACTTTTATTATAAACATTATTAATCATTTGTAGAACAGATTTCAGATTTGTAAATTTCGTATTTTCAGTAAATGTTTTTTTAGTAATAATTTGTCTTTCTGATTTTTTATCTTCAAAACCATAAATAGGTTCATAGTATTTATTTTGTTTTAATAAAATCAATGTTTCTCGGTTTTTATCATAAAATTTATTAGAATATGAATTAGTAGGACATAATATTTGTATATTATCGGTAATATCAGAGTCGATTATTTCAATAATAACAAGATTGATACCTTTTGGGAATAATTTCGAATTATCACTTGTAACAATATCCCATAAATAAGTATGGTCAATCAATGAATCAGGGTCACGTAAAAAATTCAAAAAGTTCTCAAATGCCGCAATCGTATCTTCTAAAAAATCCATTTGCGATTCATTCGATGTATCGATACTTTTGAAGAATTCAGTATTAGAATATTTATTCATAGTATCTTCCTGTATTTCTATTTTTTTAGGTTTAAATACAGATGGTAATGAACCGTTATGATATTTCAAAAACATATCGAGACTAATACTTTCAGCTAATATATTACGCATTTCGGCGATAGTAGGCGTATTCAAACCTTTTTTATAATATTCTTGTTTAAGAGCATATATATCAGCTAAACTACCAATAAATGATTGGTTTCTGCTTTGTTCTACACCATATCTTAATAAAACTGGTGTATTGGGTTTAATAATAGCAGGATTTTGTTTTGATTGGGCGATAGAATTATCAGTTTTAAGAAAGAGTTCAACTGCTAATGGAAGAAATCCCCATCTGGTTTGTTGTAGAGGATATTTATCAAATCCAACAATATAGGATTTGAAATCCATTTCGGTTTCAGGTTGATTAGCTATAGTATCTTTATCGGCAGCGGCCAGACATTCTTTACGACGGTCAACTTGTTGTTTAGCATCCCAGCTCTTTTTAAAACAGCAAGGCATACAAACATTCTCGGGGTGGGCTTTTTTATCTAAGAAACCAGGATAATGGTCAATATAACTACCATCATTTTTATCGATATGGTCAGGGTCCGTAAATTCATAGATATAATGTCCAGGTGGAGGGTCATCACGCATTTCTCTTGTAATAATTTTACCACCACAGGCACCATTTTTTACTTCTTCGTCAGTAAGTGATGTATTTTCAGGAATACACCAATATCTTGGACAAATATACCAATTTTTTTTATTAGGGTCGCTACCGTAATTTAAAGCGATACCATCTTTGTACGAACCAGGATGTTCTCTATCTATCTTTTGTTTTTCTTCGTCGGTTAGGATAACCGGTTGTCTGCTGGAATTCGCTTGACATAAACGAGCATATCCATCATATTCCTCGTCTTGATTTACCATGAAAAACTTAGGTTCCATTTTTCTTATTTTTTGTAAAAATATATTTTTTTCATCTTTTATATTACGTCTTCTTTTGGTACCGCCACCGACAGATTTTTTTGAATCAGGCGATTCATCACTATCTTCGAAAAATATACCTTCTGGTGATGATGATGGTGATGATGATGATGATTCTTTGGAATCAATACTATCGACTGCCTCTTTTTCATTATTGGGTTCTGGTAGTTCATTTTGAACAACCTTTTCTAATTCATCATTTATGACAATATTATCTTCAATAGGTTCATTTATATCAACGTCATTGGGAATGTCTTTGGCAATGTCTTCGGTTTCAACATTTTGTTCATCTATTTCTTCATCACTATCTTCAAAGAAAATACCTTCTTCGTCGTCCTCGTCCTCGTCCTCAACATCGCCAACATCATCGCCATCAATAAATTCATTTTGTTCTTCTTCGTATTGTTCTTCTATAACATCTATTAATTCTTCTTCGACTGGTTTATCAATAATAGTCTCAGCAAAAACAGTAGGCACGATAACATTTGCTACATGTGTAACGGCCACATTTTTGATTTTCAAATTGAATATTTCATTTATATCATTGATAGGAATATTAATCGTTTCAGGACTTTGTGTAAAACGAAAAAAACTATCCAAATATAAATACAAGATTTCGATATAATCAATATCATTTATTTTATTGATTTCAATATAAATTTCACTTTTTAGAGAAGGAATACGGAAATTAATAGGAAATCCAGGATTATCAATAATATCAATTGATTTATTAACATAACGACCATTAATTTGTGTATGGTCATTCAAAAATTGGGTTATTTTGTTAAGTGCGTCTAATTCAGATAATTCATAATTTAACATTAATGATTGTACGATTTCCCTTTCATTGGTATTCGGATTTTTGAATTTCTCACTAATCATAGCAGATATAGCGTCCATTTTTTCATAATTATCAACCCGTTTGAATCGCATACTAGCATTACTGGCATTGTTTTTATTAGAAATATCAATAATATCAAAAATAGACGTCAAGCAGTTCAAATATTCATTAAATTTAATTTTTTTATTTAATCCAATAGTACAAATATACTTAATATCTATTATTTCAACATCATTATGTTTCAAACTTTTGAAAGTATTCAATTTATATCCAGTTTGTAACAAAAATTCATTAATATTATTTAAAATAGGATTTACTGTATCCATAAATAATAGTTCTAATTGAGTTTTATTATATGGAATAGGAGTATCTTTTGAACGAATAATAATATTACCATTCAAATATAGTTCAATAAAAAAGGTTACTAATTCGCCCATATGTTCATGTTCAACATACATAGTTATTTGTTTTTTCTTGAAACTTTCTCTAGAAAGCGACATAATTTGGTTTTTATTTAAAAAAGGGATTTTTTTACTAGAACGAGACATTTTTTCAGAATACAATCGATAAATATTTTCTTTTTGGAAACCAGGACTATACTTAATAAAGGGGATTTGTCGAGTAGCTTGTAATTGTTTAAATATTACTTCTAATGGTAATATAGTTTTATATTCAGGGTGTAGAATAATTTCAAATGAATTAATACCTTTTTCTATATATGGTAATTGATAATCGGTTTTATTATAATAAATATTATAAAAGGTATCAACCGTATCATATAATCGTAATAATTGTGGTGTTAATAATTTTTTGGTTTCAGATATTCTACTTTGCTTATTCATTAAAAAAGCTTCTCTTGATAAAATATTCAATTTACTTAAAAATGGAAAGTAAGTTCGAATAATATATTCTTCTGACATACCATTATTAATGGCGTAATCGAGAACATCATCGGCGAAACATACGCATATTTTTTTATCAACTAAATTACCATAATTCAATAAAACAGAATTATCAAATGTTAATAATGTATTATTGGAATTCTCTTGAAAAATAGGTTCATCACTAGATAATGGTAAAATATCGAATGGATTTACTGAGTATAACATATTATTAAATGTAGAAAACCGCTTTCCCAAAGGAATATTATATTCAAAATTATTCATATCGTAATTATTATTTATTAATGTATTGAGTTTTGATAAAAATAATTCATGTGAAATGTTCTCAATATTAATTTCATTTTCATCAAATAAATTCGAGAACTCATCAAGATTTCCGGATAGTTGTAAATTAGATATTAATTGACCGAACATTTCTTTTGAAAAAGTAGGTTTGATAGTAGAAACAATATCTTGATAAAATTTCGAGAAATCGATAGCGCCTTTTACTTTAGAATACAAATAAATTTCTTCATAACAAAAATCATTTACACCAAGTTCATTAATCAATTTCATTTTAATTGTGCTAATTGAATCATCTTTATGTAATAGTTGGTTTGAAAATTTAGGCACAATATTATATTTTTCGAATTCAGCAATCTCAACTTCGCTAAATAATTCGTTTAAATTGAGAACATTTTCCGATTTACCATTAAAAACGATTACTTGTTTCAAGTTACCATCAAAATCTTCTTGATAAACTTTATATACCTCATTAAATGGAATATATATTTTGTTTATTTCTTTAGGTATTGATTCGTTTAATAAATCCATGTATATACAATAGAATATACATTTTTACCGATTTTTCTTTACATAGGTTTATCGATAGTATTTTTATCAGTATAAAATATATACAAACCAATAATGAAAAAGGCGTTATTGATAGGTATTAATTATAGTAGTATTCCGGACGTAGCATTATCTGGTTGTATAAATGATACAATCAATATGCGTAATATGTTGGTAGATGCTTATGGATATGAATTATCAAATATTATACATTTGCGCGATGATAATACTAATAAGCCAACATTACCTACCCGTGAAAATATAATCAATAATTTGAAATCATTGGCATTACAAAGTGGAAATATAGAAGAATTATGGATACATTATAGTGGGCATGGTTCTCAAATGCGTGATATGAATGGTGATGAGAACGATAAACTAGATGAAATACTAATACCAGTTGATTATCAAACCAAGGGCATTATTGCCGACGATGAATTATTGAGTATACTGAAAACTATTAAGTGTCGTACAATTTTACTTTTCGATAGTTGTCATAGTGGAACTGTCTGTGATTTGCCATGGTTATTTGAATACAAAACAACAAATAGTTATATGAGAACACAACCGAATAAAACGATATTAACAAATCCGAATATTTTCATGTTTAGTGGATGTAAAGATACCGAAACCAGTTATGATACATATAGTATAGAGACTAAACAAGCGGTAGGCGCATTCACATATATATTTATTGATTGTTTGAGAAAAGCAAATCATAACAGAGAAATTATGCTTTTGTATAGAGACGTTTGTATTGGTTTATCACAAAAAACAAATGTCCAATATCCATTATTATCATGTTCTAGTGATACCCCAAAATATACATTTACTAGAACAATGACCAATACAAATTCAGGAACAACATCTCCAAGTACAATGAAAACAGTGATTCAAACAAATATGAAATCATTAATTTATCAATCATAAAAACATAATAAACAATATTTTATTATATTTTACAAAATAGTAAAGAGAATTATCTAAAAGAAACTGGAACTAGGACGGTTATTTTTTTTTAAATCTTCATCACTGGACATTTCGCGAGTGGCTTTACCACCACGAACCCAACCATCAAGAGCGGCTTCTTCCACACTATAAGCTGGATTTTGAACACGCTCGTTCATTTTACTATCAGTAGGATATAAAGCATAATCGGCAAATGATTTATCCATAATAGTGGAAACACTTTTTCTATCACTAACAACTTCACCTTGTAATAATTGTGATTCTAAAGCAGGGTCACAACTACCGCGACCTAAATAAGGTATAGTTAAAAAAGGACGTTCAAAAAGCTGTAACTTTTCAAATTGACGGTCTTGTGCTACTTTTAAAGTCAATAGCGACTCGAAATCGACAACATCGCCATTAATACCAGCACCATGAGCGACAGCATCAAAATTAATAGTAGGTTGAGTTGTGGCAAAATAAACATGATTATCAGATAAATTTTGACTAAAATAGTTGGATAACATATAATCCGCGGAACGAGAATTGAATAGATTAGTTTGAGTTTGGTCGGTTACATCAGCACCAATTCTACCCATATTATAGAATGTATAAGAACTAGATGACATATTTAAAATAGTACTATATTATATTATAGATAGAGAATGAATTTTTGAATAATATTATAATATTTTTTATAATATTATAAAACTAATAATTTCAATTAGTATGTCTAGATAAATTTCTAGCACAAGCGAATTTATTACCTTCTTTACATGAAATCATACTACCATAACAAAAGTCAGCGAAAGCTGCTTGGTCATTAGGAATAGTTGTACTTGGATTTGAATTAAATGGCCGTAATGATTGTTCAAAAACCAATTGTTCTCCTAAATCTTTGAATAACTTATCGGCAATATCTGGCTGGTCGGGATTTGCCTCACTTACTAATTGTTTTGCTTGTTTTAAAATAGTATCATTTACGTTTTTATTAAATGCTGGGGGTGCTGGTTTTTTATTAGGATTATATTCATAATCGGTCATTAATACATTACTAAAAGGATTCGAAGAATTAGTTTCATCAAAAACATCATCAGGAATAGGAATATTATTTTCTTTTAAATAAGCAAGTGCTGGGTTCTCAAAAGATTCTTTTATTTCATTGGATAATTTCTTGGATTCATTCTTTTCATTTTCTTTCTTATGATAATAGTGTAATAAGAAAATGGCGCCGATAGTGATAGCACTTACTAATAATAATCGTAAATTATAGGATACTAAAAAACCGAAAAGTGTTAATAAAACGATAGTTCTCGTAACAGCATTTAATTTTTGTTCATAAGTCATGTTATCAACAGGGAAGAATTCAAAAATATACTTTTGATTAAATAAAATATTTGGATTTTCAGACCAAAAAGGGATATATTTGGTTCTATTACGAATAATGGATGTATCATTTACATTATAAAAAGAATTGTTCGTATTATCAAAGTTCTCAATATTATTATTTGATAAATCGAATTGTACTTTTGATGTTTTCAGTTTTTGTTGATTCATTATATATATCTTTCATATATATTTCCAAAAAGAAGATACGATTTTACTAAATAAAAGATTTCCATATGAATATTTTATTTATCCAAGATATCATGTAAATGTTTTTTTACACATTTAGAATCCATTTGAAAAGTATCACATTTAGTATTTTGAGGAACAATTTGTAAAACACATTTCGATTTTTCTCCATATAATGGTTCAGTACAACCTTTTTCATCATTTGGTGGAGTATGTTCAATATTTTTCAAAGTTTTATTTAATTCCTTGTCGAGTTCTTTATATGATTTTGTACATCTAGAACGGAAATGTTCATAACGTTCTCTAACCATTTGATACGTCAGTCCAGAATTCTTTCCCAACATTTTATTCACTAGTTCATGAAGACGATAAATATATTTCGAAAACGTTTCTCTCGATTCCATGTGTCTCATTTTCAAAGGTAATTTTTTAAAATTTTTTACTAAATTTTTACGGCATTTTCCACAAGGTAATACATGACGTAAGCTTAATACAAATTCATAATAGTGTTTTTTGTCTTCACAAGATGGTTTTACTGGATAATTGAAACTCATTGTATGTAAATAATGCCACATACCAGGACCCCAAACAGTAGTAAGCATTCCATCATTACTATTATAATCCTGAGATGAATATACTTTTTTAATTTTATCTAAACTGGGTTTTTTATTTTTCCTAGTTTTCCTAGTTTTCCTAGTTTTTGTCATTTTGGATTTGAACGGCTAACTGTTATAAAATAGTGATAAAATTAAATTTACTAAATATAAAAACTAAAATTGTAATGTAAATCGTAAAATAAAAAATTAGTATCTAGGCGATTATTTTCCGTTTTTATAGAAAAAAAAATATATACAAGTAAAATATAGAGAATGGCTAATATTATTGATGTTTTAAGAAGATATATTCGTCCATATTACTATTATATTATTACAATTGTAATTTTAATAATTTTTTTATTGATTAGTTACTATGCTTACCATACTATATACGCAAATAAAAAATCGAATAAATTTACAAATGTAGCAAACGCAAACAGACGGTCAAAAGATGTAAATATTTATTTATTTCACGTAGATTGGTGTCCTCATTGTAAAAAAGCCCTTCCAGAATGGAATTCTTTTAAAAGTATTTACGAGAACAAAGAGGTAAATGGATATACAGTTAAATGTATTGATATTAATTGTACTGAGGAAACATCAGAAGTAGCAAATATTATTAATTCATATGGAATAGAATCATATCCAACCGTTAAAATGGTAAAAGACCAAGATACAATTGAGTTCGATTCAAAGATTACTAAGACCGCTTTAGAACAATTTGTCAATATGATGACAAATAATTAAACAGATGAAGATATAGAACACTCATTCCATCGCTGCCCTTTCCTCTATATATTTAGCAAATGATTCTGAACCATAATTGATTAATTTAATTCTTTCTTCCATACTAGATACCGTGTTAAAAATATTATATATAGAAATTCGAGGAGATATAATAGTAATTTCCATAGCAATATCATCATGTTTTTTATTTGAAAAAACATGTTCAATGGTTTTATTCATAATATTCATTAAATAATCAAATAATGTAGAATTATTATCAATAGATTTATTATCATTTACCGAATATTCATTTTGAATGCCGAATACTTCCTTATGATTGATACCATGATTCAAACAATTATTAATAGGATAATTTGAAAAAAATGCTCCATCACAATAACATTTATGATTAATTATAATAGGTGAAAAAACGATTGGTAATGCGCTGGAAGCATAAACGGCATCAACAACCCTAACATCGGGATGAGTTTTATATGAAAAATCAACATCTTCAAATGTATTTATTTCAGTAGCATAAATATGTATTTCAATATTTGTTAGTTCATAGAATTCTTTCATTGTAATATCAAGCGAAATATCTTTCCCTTTGAATAATGGTTCAAAAATGTCTTCTAACACTTTGATATCAAATATACCTTTTTTTTGTAATGACGCAAAAATCATTTGTATATCAAATTTGAATACATTATGCCATGGTCGTTTAATTAAATAATCATCACATATTTCCCAATCATATTTAAGAGCTAACACAATTGCCAGCATTGCGCCAGCAGAAGTGGAATAGATAGTTTCAATATTATCAATATTCCAGTATCCTTGTTGGTTACTATTACGTAATACACCATAATATGTAAAGCCGGCTACACCACCACCAGGTATAACTATATGTTTTATAATAGGAATTTCGTTGTTTTCCATTTTAGAATAATATACGTAATTAATTTTATGTTTTTCTTGTTATATATATTATAATATGTCTTGTTTTTTATTCAATAATGAGGACGATACGAAACAGAAAATAAATATCGATGACTTATATGAACGAAAACAACAACGAGATTTAAAACAATTGAATATTTTCAATAAAATATTAAATAGAGTTCATAAAAGAATCACTGTAACTGCGCGTAATAAACCAAATGATACACATATATGGTTTACCGTTCCTGAATATATTTTTGGCGAGCCAGTTTATGATAAAGGCGATTGTACAGGATATATAGTAGCAGATTTAGAAAAAAGTGGTTTTTATGTAAGATATATACATCCAAATACGTTATTTGTATCATGGCAAAATTGGGTTCCATCCTATGTAAGAAACCAAATAAAAAAAAAGACAGGAATAGTTTTAGATGAAAAAGGGAATGTTATCAAAAAACAAGATGAGGAGGACGATGACGGAAATCTAGATAATAAATTATTTAACGATAAACAAAATAATTTACAAAAGAATGGAAAACAATATACTCCTATAGGACAATACAAACCCACTGGAAATTTAGTTTATAATCAAGAAATGTTCGAGAAAATAGAAAAGCGTTTTTCATAGTCGGTTTGTTCTCGACTTATGGTTAGATTTTTTGGATTTCGATGATTTCTTTTTATGAGTATTTTTTTTTCCACCAACATTTTTTCTAGTAAAATTTTTACCAATATTCGTTTTAAATTTATTGAGTTCTCTTCCAAAACCTAAATCAATCTTTGTTGTGCTTTCTTTCAATTTATTCATAATAGAATTTTTAGGTTTAGGTAGATTCTTAACATTTTCCATTTTTTTAATATTATTTATAATTGAGTCATAAACTTCAGCTATTTCAATATCATTAATATAGTTATTTTCGGTTATTTCTTTTACAAATACTCTTATAGCGGACTCGACAATTTTATCTTTGTTGTTATGTAATCTACTACAAATATCTTCTCTTATTTTTTGTTCAGATAAAGATATAATTATACTCAAAATAATACCTAAAAGAGGTATATCTTTTACGTCTTTTATATTTTTTAAGCCGTTTGTTATATTATTGAGAGATTCCATTCCTTTCGTAGCGTCGCCTATGGTTTCAGTTAGACTGTTTTTCATATCATTTGCCGCACCAGTCATATCATTATTGATATTGTTTGTTAATTCATTAGCAGTATTCGCAGCATTAGAAAGAGCAGCGATATTTCCTGTTAATCCACCACCACCACCACCAATTTGTAAAACTTCTACGTTTTGAGCAATCAATGGACTTTTTAATTTATTGATTTCTTCCTTTAATTTATCTAATTCTTTTTTCAAATCAATATTTTCTCTATAAACATTTGTATATATAGTATCTTTTCCAGTTGTATCTTTTTTATTTATTATATCTTTCATAATTGATAAAAGTTTTATTTTAATTTGTTTATCATCTTTGATTTTGGTTTTGATGGTTTCTATGAATTTGTTGATAATATTATCAATAATTTTTTTATTATTTTTATCTTCATTCATGATATCAATAATAGTATTCGTTATAACTGGTTCTACCTCTCTACCTATTTTTTCTAAATCATTTTTCAATAAAGAAGTAATAAAACTCATATATATACTTGTAATAGAATGACAAAAAAATTGACCTAACAATATAAAAAAATTCAAATAATATAATTTATATGATAGAAACAATTAGACCATCAAACACTATAAATGAATCTAAAATTTTCATTGATTATTCGCAAAAAATTATTATTAAAGTTAAAAATGTGAAAAATAAATCTATAAACAGTGTACAATTACATAATATGAATATTACGGAATGTTCTTCTAAATCATTAAATGAAATACCATCTGAAATAGAACGCAAAGATACAATAATGAAGAATAATTCAAATTCAAAAACAAAAAAAAAGAAAAAAGAATCGACATTTTTAGAAAAATCGAAATTATGGGAAATCTTTGATAGTGACAAAAAACATTTAGACGAATCGAATGATATGAATAACATAGATGATGAATCAAAACTAACATGTATCTATTCATCGAATAATGAATTATGTAATCTATGTAATTCCCAATTAATGATAATGGATGATGGGTTTCCGACTTGTACAAGCGCGATGTGTGGGGTTATGAATAGAGATATTCTAGATTACTCTCCAGAATGGCGATTTTATGGCGCAGACGATAAGAACGCAAATGACCCTACTCGTTGTGGTAATCCGATTAATCCGTTATTAATGGAATCGTCATTCGGTTGTAAAGTCCTTTGTGGTACAAAATCATCATATGAAATGAAAAAAATTCGTAAATGGACAGAATGGCAATCGATGCCTCATAAAGAAAAATCCTTATATGATGAATTTCAATTTATTACTATTATGGCACAAAACGCAGGCATACCAAAAATTTTCATAGATGATGCCATGTCGATTCATAAGGAAATTTCAGAACAAAAAATGTTTCGTGGTATGAATAGGGATGGTATAAAGTCGGCATCAATTTATATTTCATGTAGATTGAATGGTTGTCCAAGAACAGCACATGAAATTGCTGAGATATTTAAATTGGATAAAACAAGTGCTACAACCGGATGTTCTATGGCAGTGAATATATTACATAATATTGAACGAAATATAGAACCTTCTAACAAAGCGGACTTATGTTTAACAACACCTAGTTTATTTATTGATAGATATTGTAGTAAATTGAATTTCAATCAGGAATTAACAATGCTTTCAAAATTTATAGCGAATAAAGTTGAACAGAATAATATAATTACTGATAATATACCACATGCTATTGCTGCTGGTATTGTATATTTTGTAGCACAACTTTGTCAAATGAATATAACAAAACAAGATATAAAACAAGTATGTGGTGTCAGTGAAGTAACAGTAAATAAATGTTTCAAAAAATTGGATTTGTTACGTGAAAAACTTTTACCAAAGGCTATTATTGATAAATATACATAGTTTCTATAAAAATATTTAGGGAACTAACAAACAGGTATGTGTATAATATATAGATTATTATTTGTATTTATATATTATATATTTTTTATGGAATTCATTGAAACCGAAAATATCCAAATGGAAATTATAGATCCGATGATTGAAACTACAAATGAAACACAACAAATTCCCAGATTGGTTTTTATTGTTCCATACAGAGATAGAGTTCAACATCAGGTTTTTTTTAAAAGACATATGAAAATAATATTAGAAGATATGCCAGAATCTGATTATAAAATTTATTATATTCATCAATGTGACAATAGAGAATTTAATAGAGGAGCTATGAAAAACATTGGATTTTTAGTAATAAAAGAAAAGTATCCAAATGATTATAAAAATATAACATTAGTTTTCAATGATGTAGATGTAATGCCTTTTACCAAGAATTTTTTAAATTATGATACCACTGAAGGAGTTGTAAAACATTTTTATGGTTATACATTTTGTCTTGGTGGATTAGTTTCAATAAAAGCAGGAGATTTTGAAAAGATTTCGGGTTTTCCAAATTTATGGGCTTGGGGGTACGAAGATAATTTAATTCAAAGACGTGCTTTAAAGGCAAATTTGATTATTGACCGAAGTAATTTTTATCCTATTATGGATAAAAATATCTGTCATTTGAAAGATGGTTTTGAAAGAACCATTAACAGACGAGAATTTGATAGGGTAATTAATGAAACAGATGAAGGATTCCAATCGATAAATACATTGAATTATTCTATCAATGAAGAAACCGGATTTGTTGATGTCACTAGTTTTTTTACAGCATTTCAAGAAAATACAGAACAAAACCTTGTTCATGATATAAGAAAAGGCACTCCATTTGTTTTACAAAATAATATTCGAGGAAGACCTAGACCTAGAATGGGTATGGGATTAGGTTTCAAATAATATATCTAAACATACATATATAAATTGTTAATTATAATATTAATATTATTAATAATTGCTAGTTTGTTCTCATTTTTTCGAATAGAATATATAATAGTATAAAGTGAATTTATAAAAATTAATTTATTTTGATAAGGTATTACATTATTAATGCTTATTTCAGATATGATTTTATTTATAGACGATATAATCATTGCTTTTGTATAATTTCGTTTAAGTGAATAAACAACATTGAATAAATTATTAATAATAGTATATGTATTGTTTATAGGGATTGGTGTAGGGATTGGCGTAGGGATTGGTGTAGGGATTGGTGTAGGGATTGGCGTAGGGATTGGTGTAGGGATTGGTGTAGGGATTGGCGTAGGGATTGGTGTAGGGATTGGTGTAGGGATTGGTGTAGGGATTGGCGTAGGTATTGGCGATGGAGGGAGAACATTTTGTTGAAATTCACCTAGATAATTACCAGGAGGCGAACTATTAAAAGTAACATCAACATCAGTGGTTGTAGTGTTTATAGAAATGCCCATACCAAATAATAAACTAGATTTCCATACCAAACAAGTAAAATGGCCAGTAGCTTGTGAGAACCCAGGATTATTAAAATCATATAAACTAATTTCATTATACCAATCATCAACCGCTTTTTTCAATAAATACATAACATCGACTCCATAACCTTTATAATACGCTAGATTTTCACTATAAGATTGATTACCACTATGTTGAAATGTACCAGTAGAAACCAAATGATAAGACCATTGTTGTGAAAAATTAGCAATCTTATCATCCCAAGTTAATGGAGGAGATTGATGTTTTGCTCTATAAGCATTTATATAAGCAGTTAATTCTTGTTTCTGTGCTGCGGTTATTGTTGGTTGCTGTATAGACATTGATATATAATTTATTAATAATAAAATATATACTAAATAACATTTATAAAGCATTCATGCTCACAAAATAGATTACAAATTTACAATTATAAAATAGAATTCTATAAATTATTTGATATCACGTCACGAATAATATGATTACGTAATTGTATAACATAATCGGAAGAAATTTTGGAATCATTCGTTACTTGATTTTTATGTATTCTATATAAAACCAAAACATCGTCCAAGTTATAGACAACAAAATATTTTTTCATAAGTTTCAATTCTAATTCATAGTCTTCTAATAAATAATCAGCACCATGATTTATATTATAATTTCCAACATTGAGAACCGCACTTTTTCGAAAACAAATAGTAGGGTGATTCATAAACCATTTGGGTAATTTATTTAGAAAATCATTCCACGTTAATTGGGAAACATGTTCGGTTTTACTTAAAAAAGTTTTTTCTTTTGGATTATTTGGATTATAATTCGAGAACATTTGAATGTTAGAACCACAAATTACACAATTTTGATTATTTTTCATAAAATCAATTTGTTTTTGAATGCGTTCTGGTAGCATAATATCATCAGAATCCATACGAAAAATTAATTCATTACTACATAGATTTACACCATAATTCAATGAATAAGAAACACCCATATTGTTCTCGAATTTATGATATTTAATTTTACAAAACCGAGAAGTTTTCATAAAAAAATCCAATTCTTTTTCTAATATTCGAGAACATTCATCATCAGAACCATCATTAATCCATACAATTTCAATCAAAAAATGACCCTCTTGAAGTTTTATGGAATCTAAACATTCTCTCAAGTATAATTGTTGAGTATTATAGCTAGGAATTAATAGTGAAACTGAAAATCGAGGTTCTCGTAATTGTGGTGGAATTGTTATTTTATCCATATCATCATATGTGCTGTTAGCAGTTCCCCATGCTTGATAAGCATATACTTTTTTATGTCCACTATAAGCAAGACCTGTAAAATGGATTGGTAAAAAACAATGACTAGGAAATACTGAAAAATCTTTGTATTTACCTGTTTTTAAAAATCGAGTAATAGCACCAGGTCCAACAGTGCCCCATGCTCTAACATTCTTAGTCATTTCATTATAATCGTCGGTTAATATCCAATGAATAATATCTTTACACATAGGATATTTTGGTATAAAACCCATTGTTCCGGTAGCGACTAATTGAGACCGCACTATTTCGTTCTCGAAAGTAGCAAAAGCAGTACAACCATAAAAATATTCATCAAAAGGTTCAATACATATAGAATCAGCATCTACAAAATAACCACCATATTTATATAAAATTTCCCAACGCATAATATCGGCTTTTCCATTATATTCAGGCATTTCATCGATTTCTTTTTGACATTGAAAAGTCATATTTCGTTTTACGATTTCTGCTTCATTCCAAAAAATATATTCAAATTCTGGGTGTTTTTCTTTCCAAGTATTCATCATATTTATAGGTGGATTTTTTGGACCTATCCATAATTGATGTAAAATTTTTGGAATCATTTACCAATATAAATATTCATATTTTTATATTGATTTGTTTTATTTACGTTCTGTGTAATTTATAAGTTAAACCAATTTCATTTTCGGTTTCCCAGATACCAGATATTTTTAAAAAAAATTCGACGGTATTGACATCAGAGGTTCTATTATTATTATTATTATTATTATTATTATCATAATTTTTAAACGAATGTAAATCATTATATATTTTCATACTACCGGAATACAATTGTTTTGATAACGTATTGGAAATTTTTCGAACACATTTATTCATATATTTATAATGTTCCAATATACGATATTCAATTTTAGCAAATTCTTGTACAATAGGTAAATTTACTTGCGAATAAGCATGAAATCTAATGATATTTTTAGTACCTACTTTTTCGATTGCTATATTTTCAATTGGAAATGAAAAATAAATACCATTCATAGTAAATAATTCATTTGAATATAATAGTTTTGTAAATTTACCTTCCATAATAATATTATCTTTTGTGTCACAGTTAAAAATGTTATATAATGAAAAATGTTTTAAATCTAGTAATATATTCATATAGTTTCGTTGATATTTATATTGTTGTGTATTGTTTATTTCATTTTAATTTTTATTTATATTACTATTACCAGATACATCAATTATAACATTACCACAGAGATCAATAGGTCCTATTGGGTTTAAAGCACCACTTGGTTGGCGAATAATTATAGGATTTGAACTAGCATCGATTGGTTGTAGAGACGAAGGTTGAATACCTGCTATTTTCGATTCTATACCACGTAAGTTACTAGATAAATCAATAATATTTTTTTGTATATCTGGTATTAGTTTTGTCATAATATTATAAGTGTCTAGAGAGTTTTTAGAATTTATATCGCTTTGTTTTTTTATATTACGAGATAAATCTCTAATTACACGTTGCTCTGATGGAATAAAATTTTCAAATATTCTTATCGAAAAATGAGAAATAATAATTACTAAATAAAAAATCAATAATCCAACCATTAAAAACATTTTGATATTTATAGAAAACTTAGGAAATTTTATATTTTTTGTTATTTTTGTTATTTTTGTTATTTTTGATAAATTTGGTAATTTCATTATATATTATATAATATATAGTATATAAAAATGTCTGCTAGATTAAATATGAAAGAATTGCCATTAATTTCGTGGAAAGGAAAATCTTTTAATCAAATTACAAGTTCTATAAAAAAAAATGGCATAGTTGATAAAACAAACTTAAATGGCAAACGTAATTATTTTCATGCTCTTCCTTTAAAAATATATCGTCGTGAAATAGCGTCAAGTTTTGATATGAGTCATTGTAATTCTAGAGTTTCAATTAAAATAAATGAATTTGATATGCCGAATGGAACGATAATTAATTCAAAGAGTTCTAAACAAAATGGTTTAGTAAATACGATAGACTTTAATATAACTTCAAATACTTCTGAACGTCCTGGATTATGTAAAGATAGTTGTATATTATCACAAGCAGATAATGCTAAACGTAGATTAAGAAGTAGTGGTATGATAAAACGTAAATATAACGAATCGAAAAACAACGATACCTATTATACATCTACAAACCAATATTTAGTAAGCAGAAATAAAACATTTCAACAAAACCAATATAATTATATTCGTGTAGGAAATTCAAGTGCTACTCCTGGAGATAGTTTATCTGTAGCAAATTTATACTCGCCACAAGGAATAACTCATTGTAAAAAATATACTTTCGATGCTGTTGTTACTTTCCAATATCAATGGATTGATGCTTTAGATTATACTGTTACCATACCAATAGGTAGTTATTCTGTAGATGATATTATGGTATTTTTCAACAAGCAATGAATTCAAATGGTCACTATTTAATTTATAATTTTACAAGAACAAAAGTATTTTTAATGAATATAGCTTATAATAATTTTTCGAATGTAATTGAACTTCAATCAACAGCCGTAAATACTACCATTTTTTCACCAGTTAATTATACTGTGCCAATATATGATCCAGAAGGTCAATCAAATAATGGTTATATACAATTGCCATCTAATTTACAGTGGTATAATACATCGGTAACAAAAGTGCCTGGATTCAAAATATTATCGAATTCTTTTACAAACGCGGTCGGTTTTAATGCTGGCAATTATCCAGCAAATAGAATTGTTAATGTTAATACAACTAATTATTCACAAAATCAAACTAGTTCATCAAGTTTTACACCTGGATTGAAACCAGTATACACACGTGTTCATTACAAACCGAATAACCCACAATTCGCACAACAAGGAGCAGTTACATCTAGTTCTCTCACTGCTAGAGTTAAATATAACTCGATTACAGATTCTACTGTTGCATATAGAAATGCCCTTGGTAAAGCAGTTGGAAATGCATTGGCATATGGAGTGCCTGAAGGTGGTTATACCATCAAAGATAAAATAGGTTATCCATTGACAAAAACACCAATATTTTCAAGATATAACAATACCGTAAAAGCATGTTTTCCTAGAAAAACATATAGTACTTAAAAATATTTACGTAAAATTATTTAAATAATAAAATACTATAATAATAAATATAATATTTATTATGTTGAATATAACACCAGTCATTGGGACAATATTCTATTTATATGTGTCAAAAATATTAAAAAATAGTTTTTTAAATTCGAACAACCAGATAGCCAACTCGAAAACATTGTATTATTTTTCTGTAACACATAACACGATATTGGTTTCATTTAGTTTTTATACATTCGTCTCATTATGTAGTGTTCTATTTAATCAAGGTTTTCTAGCTGGACATGATATTTTTATGTCTCAACCAAATATAAAAAACCTAATTTTTTGGTTTTATATCTCAAAGTACTATGAATATTTTGATACATTTTTATTATATTTAAAAGGTCGTAATCCTATTTTTTTACAGAAATATCATCATATAGGAGCTGTAATTTGTTGGCATTTATGTTATAATAATAATGTAGATATGATAATTTATGGAACTTTATTGAATTCAGGAGTACATTCTATCATGTATTTTTATTATTTAATGACATTATTTAAAATAAATATACGTGGAATGCGTATGTATATAACAACACTACAAATACTTCAATTATCAGTAGGTGGTTTTTGTGGATTATACTATTATTATCCGCCTGTAGAAACGTTGTATAATTACGAAATTATAATTTTTTTTAATATATATATAGTTGGTCTATTGTATTTGTTTGGAGAATTTATGTTTTTGAATTATTTCTATAAGAAAAAATAAAAAAGATAGATATTTTGTATAAATTTAGTTTTCATAATATCATATATAAAATTATATATTATATTATATTATATTATATTATATTATATTATATTACAAGTTTATCTACAAAAAATTAATTTCAACATTATTTTTCATACACCATTGAACGCATTTTTGAATATTTAATTTTATTAAATTATCTATTTTATCTTGTTTGTGTTTACTAGATATTAACGATATAGTATAATGTATATTTTCGATTTGTTGTTGTCCAAATATAGCATTGAATTCTTCTAATTTGTTGATAAAAAAAAATGGAATAGGAATATTTAAAAAACGATGAATGAATAATTCCTGGGTGTTGTCTTTGTTTGTACATGATAACATTTTATCAAAAGCACGATATAAAAATGGATAAAAATTTTCACAAGAATTGAATAAAAACCCTTTACATATTACATATTTTTCTGAATTGGCGTATCTACTCGTTTGTGGTTTGATTATATATACCTTTTCGTAAAATGATGATAAAATATAGAGTAAATCAATACTATGTTGCATAAAAGTATCAAATATTTTTAATATAAATACTCCTCCTTTTTTCTGCATAGTCAACGCATAAATTATCTGACCAAATAATAATTGAGTTATGTTTATTTCTTGGTTATTAAAATCCAAAGAAAAATCAAATCCCCCATCAGCAGTGACCAAATCCATAGAAGAAGCATATTTTTCTTTACAATATATAAAATTATCTATTGATAATATATTTCCAGTTTTATCAGCACCTGTTTCTACTATTACGTTCTTATGTTGTCTTAAGAAATTTTCGGTTTTTTTCCATGCTGGAATATTTGGGTCGTTATTAATATCTAGAATTGTCATTCCAATATATTTATCATATGAACAATTGCGTAAATTAGCAATGGCTTCGATAAATCCACCCGGTCCTTCGGCCAAATGGAAAGAACATAGTGGTTTTGTATCAAAAGTTAAATTAAATGTATTAATAATTTCAATCATTTTGAAATAAGACCGAGATAATGGTTTATGTTTGGATATACTCTTTTTTTTAAAAGGAATAGAACTATGAATATATTCATATGGGTTGGTATATTTTTTGAAAGTATCCCAATCTTTTTCGCAATTATTCAAACATTCTTTCATTTGATATAAATATGAGGATAGAGAATTTGATATAATTGGAGTTGGTTGTGATTCATTATCAAAACAATCTATACTTTTATAGATTAAACAAGACGTTCTTGGTAATAAGTAGTATGTCATTATATATGTAAAAAATTTAGATATATAATTATTGTTTTTATGTTTATATTGTTTTATTTATCTTGAATCTATGGTTGTTTCTCTATTGTTGTTTCTGAAATAGGAATAAATTTTTTCAGAGGAATTTTTTGTTTTTTAATTTTAACGGGTTTGGCGTTAGCTGGCATTACTATAGATTCTACAGGTATTCCAGTAATAGTTTCTTTTTCTATTTCTTTTTCTATTTCTTTTATATTTTCTTCACCTTCTTTTTCAATAAATTCTTTTTGTTTGAAAATAACCTCGGCCATTTTTTTTACATCGATATTTCTTACTTTTTTGAAAATAAAATAACGATTCATGAAAGATATCTGTTTCTCTTCAGGTGTCATATAGATTGCTGTTCCATAATCTACTTTACGACGAGGATTTTGTTTTATTTCCAGTTCCATTGATGAAAACAATTCGGAAAATAATCCAGTCGAATCCGGCAAATTCATATGATTGGTATCCTCTTTTGATATCAAAATAAAACCATAATCTTCCATAATTCGTACGAAATAATCGAAATTCACCAAATATTCACGGAATGTCTGATTGATACTTTCTTGATATACATTAATGGCATAACCTAAACTCATCTCATCATCTGGGAAACCTGTTTGGTCATACATTTTTGTAATTTCATAGATTTTTCTATCATCTTTCATAATAGACACACTTTCACCATTTATTTTTGATTTCAATCGATTAAATACTGTCTTTCCATCATAACAAGTACCAATAAAATATCCTTGTACTTTGGTACATTCTGATATATTTCTTAGAAATTCATGGAATTTGGTTTCGTTTTCAAAGAAATAATGCATAGCAAATTGACAAGAACTAATTTGAAACCCTTTTTCACCGATACCATATTGATTATAAACACCCTTTCCTAACAAAGATTCGTCTTTTGGACCATTTCCAAAAACCGCTTTTGCGATTTGTTTATCTTTTTCTGTATTAAATGCTTTTCCATCTCTTATGTTTAGACCACTATCGCCAGTAACAAACAGTGCTTTTGGCATATATTTATTTTTTTTATTTTCTCTTAAAAATCGAGAACATGCGCCATCAATTTGATTATGAATATTATCTTTTGAAATATCAATACCAAATACAAAACTAAGTTTTGAACGAATCCATTTTGATAAATCACCTGCTTTTCCAACAGCATAGTCTATTAATGTATCACCTCTCGTAGCTACACCTGTAATGAGATTCTTTTTTACAAATAAATTATGAAAATCTCGTAATGAGCGTGTGCTAGTATCATTGGACGTACGTTTATAATAAACGTCTTCAGATGTTATAAATTCGGGTATTCCTTCCCCGCTAGTTATCATTTCCACGGTTATTGGATTATGAATAGAATGCCAATTATTATTAGCTACATGATAAGCATTACCGTAATTCTTCAATCCAGCACGTAGTTCGGCAGTTTTATCATAACGAACACGCAACGGAACCCATTTCCAACCATCCTTATTTGATTCAATGTATTTAAATTCGACAATAGTATCTTCTTCGAAATATTCACCTTCTTCTGTCATCATCAATACTTTTGAACCATCTTCTTTTAAAACAACATTACAAAAACAGGCTTCTGGGTCATATGGGTCAGTAGGTTGAAATGGAACAGGTTTATATGTTTCTTCATTATCAATATCATCTGGAGAGGGTAATTCATCATTTAAAATATTTTGGCATGGATTGATAAAACCATGTTTTTTTTCGTCAAAACCGCAACGTAATATCAATGTTTTATATTGTATCAAATCTTGTACTCCTTCCATGTTTTTACCGTCTTGAAATATATGGTGTATTTCATCTTTACCTGCTTTATCCTTTTTAATAGTTACCAAGAAATCGATAGTATTGAATTCAGCTGGTTTCCATTTAAATGAATAATCCCATGTTGATTTATATAATGGCCCAGGAGGTCCACCTTCTTTAACTCCGCCAACTGCCATTTTGGATGGTGTGAAAATCAAACCATCGGTTGTGTACTCAAAAGTATCATCTTTTAATTTACTAAGAATTTTAGCACACCCTTCGAAAATAGTATTATTTTCATTTGCTACTTCGAAAGACTTACATTGAATACGGAAATTAGCAGGTATTTTTGATTTATCATTAGATACTTCTCCTTTTGATTCTAATATAGAAATTGGTTTTACTAATTCAATTAATTGACTTAATAATGGTAAACGAAATTTTGTTTCGATTTCCGTATCATTTGTCGGTACAAATGCCAAATCCCTAACAGATTTTTTATTAATATAATAAACATCAAACGCCGCATATAAATTAATAAAATTACCATTTTTATCATATTTAATATGTTCACCATCTAACAAACTTTCATAAATCGTTTTTTCATTTGTTTTCGCTCCGACGAATATAACGTTCATGTTAGTATCGATTAAATATATTTTACCGTCTTCTGAAATATATAATAATTTTCGTTCTCCGTCCGCTTTTTCAGTAACAGTATAATCATTTCGAATATTAGGTAAGCCAACAACATCATTTTCAGGTTGTATATTTTCCATTTGAAGTGTAAAAGAGCTAGGTCCAATAAAATCTTTTGGAAAAATACGAGAATTGGTTTTATACTCATCTCCATGAATCAGTTTCATATATGATTGTAAAATTACATTACGTTCTACATATGAAATAGGGTATTTTGAACCTTGTAATCCACTAAGTACTACGCGAATCGATTTTTTAATACAATCTAATAATTTTGCGGTGGTATCAAAATTTGAACCAGTACCTACTTTTGAATTATCCACTTCCAATTCAATTTCATAACTTTCTATATTACCAAATACACCAGCTTCTTGAATAGTATATTGAGGAATTGGTACTTTATTGGTTTTTTTAGAACTTTTTACAATACTTAAATCCGCAAAAATAGGCATATCTGGATGATAAAATCGAACACGATTCATACAACGAAACATTTTTTTAGAATCCATCCATTTAGAAATAATATTACGCGCAATATTCGATTGAATATTGAAATCTTCTTCTGTTTGATATGAAACACGAAAATTAAAATCATCCATATCAAGTTTTCTAACAGGAGTCATAATAGCCCCAACATGTTTTATAGCAGTCGCTTTTTTTGTGAATTTTAATTTATTAAATACAGTGGATGGCATATCAATGACTTTTTGAAGACTATTTGTTCTACAATATTCCTGTATCAAATCAGACCCAGTAATTTCAGCACGAATATTCGACATTTTTGTAATACCACTTTTAGGATCTGTATATTCCGATTGAATACGTAATATTTGTGTTCCCTCGATATTTTCCGGTTTAAATCCACATGCCAATAACTGTTTAACTACATTATCATAATCTATTTTAGATATGGGACGTGATAATTTTGGATTAGTACCGAAACGTATTTCCAGTTCATTTACTTTTCTATCAAATACTAAGTATGGCTTACTGTCTAAATAAGATTTTACAATATTTTCGAATTCTTCTTTCTTTTGCTTAGAATCCGTTTGTTTAGAATCTTTTAGTTGTTCATTAGAATTCTGCGGCGTTACTTTAGTATTTTCCATAATATATTATCTTATATAGTAAAATCATATATTATTTTGTTTTTAATTCAATTTTCTAATGCCATTTACATATTTCGCAAATTTGCTCATATAATTCATTCTTTTTTACTTTTATGTTTTCATTATATACGCCCAATTTTCTAGCCAAGTCTATTAAATCGTCTGTTTTATAATTCGATGCGGTTTTCAATGGTTTCATATAATTTTCTAAACATATTAATGTATTTTTCATATTAGTAATATTATCATCATTCAATGGTTCAATATTTACTTTGTATTTACCATATCCATCTTTATATAAAACATATGTCGGTAAATTTTCGTCTTTATTTGAAATAAACTCTAACATAAAACGATTCGTCGAATCTACCATAATAATATTCATTTTGAAATAAGATATCATTGCTATGAAACATAATATAGATGTATCCTTCTGTGAGGTTAAAAAATCGGATAAAATCTCTTGTATAGACGCTTTTGTAATTTTATAATTGGTTTGTTTTAAAACACCTGGATTTTTATTTAAATATTCTATTATTTTTTGCTTTATCTCGAGTTCTTTAATTCCGTAATTTCGACTTACTTGTAAATATTCATTATAACCAAAATGAATAATAAAAATACACCAAAATAATGTATCTTTTTGTGTAGGTGAAATTATATTTTCCGTTTTTATCGAAATGTCCAATTTAGATTCATTACGAGTTGTTGATTCTATGGCAGTAACAGTAGTCATTTCTCGTAATAATTTTTCTTTCAATGAATATATATTTTCGTTTGATTCGATTTGATTTTTGGTGGATTCCAAACAATTATTATCAATTATATTATCTTTTATTTCATCAATTTCTTCAATAACAACATCTTGTTGATTAACAGGTACAGATGGAATAATTTCGTCTTTATTTTTTTTATTGAACATACATGATTGAATTCGTTTTAATAACTCGGGAGTCATTGTTTTCAAATTATTACATCCAAACATTGATTTATAACCACAATACATTATTAATATTATTTATTTATTGAGTTATATGATATTGTCATATTATCTTTATTACCTTTTTCAATAAAGAATGCGTTTTTAAATTCATCCTTTTGATATTCCATTGTAACCAATGTTTCCTCTTGTTGTTTTGAATAATCAATGTATTTTTTTATTTCTTCCATAGTATCTTTATCTAAAAAAGATAGATTTACATATACACCACTTTTATTTTCATTTATTTTACAAAGATTTTTCGATAAGATTTTTAATACTTCTATTTGATGGTATTTATCCATCGATTCTATTTCAGATTTGATTTGTTCTAGAACATTTATTTTATCAATGCTTTCCATCATAGTATAGATATATTTATGGTATGATTTTATATCATTTTTATTGTATATTTAGGTTCTATATACAATAAAAAATAGATTTTATGATTATAAACAAACGTATTATTCTTCCATAATACTAATAGGAGGTTTTTTCTCACGATTATAGGTTGGTTGATTATCAACATTACTATCTAATTTACCAATAACACAAATATATGGGTCGTTTAATTCGAAACGCACACCTACTACTTTGACTACTATTTTTTCGTTTTCTTTTACATTAGCGAAATTTTTATCAGTAAAATGATGGTCACGAGCGACAAATACAGTGATTGGAATTCCTCCTAAATCGTCTATTACCTCAGCATGAATACCTGCTTTTGTAATAGTTTTTGTAGTACATTCTACTAACATACCTTCTACTGGATGACATACCATACAATTGAAAGTTGTTAAGAATTCGATATTTTCATTATTGACAATACCACTAGAATAAGTCAATACTTTTACCGAGTTTGGACGTATAAATCCTTCCGCAATACAACGACCTTCAGTTTTCTTTGATATAGTTTTTTCTAAATTTTGTTTTATGTTTTTACCAACTTCAGTAATCGAAAGAATTACTTTCATTGTCAATATGGATTGAATATACACTCCATATATTTTACGTTTATCCTTATCGCCTTGATTTTGATTTGCGTTTGACATCTTACTACTATAATGACACAAAATATCTTTTTATGTCATTATATATTATTTATTGTTTTTTATCAATTTTTTATTTTTATTTACAATATTTTCTTGGGTATTTTATTAATAGTAGTTTTTTCTAAATCAAAAAACCAGTGTTTGTTATCACTAACCGCATGTTTTTCAGTAAAATATCTAAATAAAATTTCTAAAATAACACATAAGCCCTGTTTTTGAATATTTGCTTGAGAATATAATTCATTAGTATCAGTATATATTTTTTCACCCAAAACATAATTTAATCTTTTCATTAAATCTTGTTTTCCAGCACTACTACATTTAGCACCTCCTCTTTTATCTGACATTTCTTTTGTTTTGAATATAATTTCATCATTCTTGAAAAATGACATAAACCCGACAACACTATTTATTTTTGAATCTGGAATAATAAATTTTGTTAATTGGCTTTTATAATTTTCAAAATCAAGAGGGTTGATTAGAGTCCATTCCATTAGATTATTTGGATTTTGGTGATATATAATCCACTTTTCATCATTATTAACGAGAACAATAGCCTTTTCGTTTTTATAATCGACACGTTTTTCATCAAAATATTGTTTGATTATGTTCTCTATTTCAATATACACTTTTTCCGTGTTATAAAGTTCTCTTACTAATACTAATTTCATATCATATTTAAGAGTATCTAGATAATGATAGACAATATATTTGATTAATAAATCTTTTGGAATTTTATGTACTACTAATAACCATTCAAATACATGACCACAATGTTTATACCAGTCAATATCACTTGATGCTAAATTAGTTTTCTCAATAGAATACATTAAATTAGTTTTTAAATTATTAATAATGTTCTCATAATCGAGTTTATTTTTTTCTTGTAAGTTCTCTTCTACAATTACATTTTCTGCCATTTTATCTATTTCATTTTCCACTATTTTTTTATTTTCATAATTTTTATTGGCAGGTAATTGTAATTCTAATGAATCTTTTTTGTATTCAACAGGAACACTTCTTTCATAAAGAGATGCTTCTTCGTCAGTTATCTCGATAGGTTGGAAAACATAGTAATTTTCTTTATTAATTAAATACCCTTTTCTACTATATTTATCTAATAAATATTCATTTTTATTATCAATAAACCGAGTCAATACATAATCAATTTGTTCAATAGGGTATTCTTTGATAACATTAATTGAATTAATTAATTGTTCTCGTTTATAAATAAAATGTTCTTTAAATAAATCACGAATACGTTTTGTAATAGTAGAATAATTCATTGATAAGAATTCATTATTATATGTAGTTTGATTGATATCAGTATCCTTAATAACAACATTCGATGAACATTTAAAACTACAATTATCCATATAATCACATATCTCGGAAAATGGTTTATCGCCTATTTTAAAATCAATTTCTGTATCATTTTGACTAGATAATTTTATTTTGATATTTTTGTTTTCAGGTAATTCCATTATTTTATCAATCGTGAAATTAGTTTGCCCGATATTCAATAGACAATCTACCGCAATTTCTTTCAATAATCTGGTGACTTTTCCAATATTGGTTGCTTTGTTCTCAGCATAACGATAAACATACATATCAACCGGTTCTTCATCATTATTAGGTAATGTAGAATGTAAGAATATTTCAACATTTCTTTCTTCAAATGGTAATTGACAGTGACTTAAATTACGAACACCTCTTCCTATAATTTGTTCGATTCTATTCATATTATACCATGGTTCCATAATATGTACCTGTCTAATATTTTTAAAATCAACTCCTTCAGCAGCTGCCTTAGAAATCAATACCACTTTTACATTTTCACCATATTTGTTCTCAGGATTAGTAATATATTTAATATCAGCTAGATTATTGGGCGAAAATGCTTTATCTCCAGTAATCATAACATATTTGGCTTGTTTAAATTTACCAGGTTCTCCATTTTCTTGTAAATATTTCGATTTAGGTTTCATTGTCAAAGCATCGATTGGTTCAGTAGGAGGTGTTTTGAATAATGGTTTTGTATGACTAGCAAAACCGTAACGTGTAAATCCCATTTCTTCTAATGCTAATGCGATAGGTACGATGCCACCATCAATATATTGAGAATAAACGAGAACAATTCCAGTGGAATCCAGAATAGATTGACAAACACTATGTATTTTATTACTATATTTATGTATTTTCTCCATTTGAAATATACGTCCATGGTTAGGGTTCTCTACTATTTCAGGTTTATATTCAAAATCATAACGGAGTGAATAATTAGATACAATCGATTTGTATGTCATTATGTTAGAAAGACCGGTTTTGCCTACCATATTTTTAATAATATCTTTATTTCTTTCATCATCGCTTGGTTCGTTGTCGGCGAGTTTATTATCTAATTGAGAACTTGGATAAACAATATTTAAAGCTTCTAATGGTTCTAATAATAAATGATAACCAAATGATTCCATGTTCTCGAAAGATGGCATAATCCGTTCTTTACCAAACTTATCAACTACATCAAAAGATTTATTAATCAAATTATTCATTATAAATTCATAACCTTTTTGTTGATATTCACCAATTTTACTTACATAAATAGGAACATATTGTAAAGGAGTATCAATCTCTTTTTTATTCATTTGTATTTTCGGATATTCTTCTTTTTTAATGGTATTTTCAGGAGAAAAAACATCAGGATAAATACGATAAGGGAATGTATAAGGATTTTCACCACGAACATATGAAACATAACCAGTTAATTTCCTTTGTAAAAGTTCTCTACCACCTTCTAATAAAACATCATTTTTATTTGTTCTCTCTTCTAAGAAATTACCTTTGGAATCGAAAACATCATTTTCTTTAATAGTACTACGTTTATCAACTAAATTCATAAGATTCGTTAGCCATATAATTTCAGTTTGACTATTATACATAGGTGTAGCAGATAACAATAACAATCGAATATTTTCAGCATGTTTTACTACATACATCAATAAACTAGCGGTTCTCTTTTTTTTATTATCATCTGCTAGACGAATATTATGGACTTCATCTATAATAATTAGTCGATTATTGAAAAACTTCTTGATAGTTTTTTATGAATGGTTTTTGCCTCTTTTTCTGAATATTCCGTTTTATCATTTAATTTAATAGCACGTTTGATATAATTTGCTAATTCAACATAACCTACAAATTTATAATATTGATTTATTAAACTATTTATTTCACCGATTACACGTTCTCTTGGAATACCTTGTAAGCTAGTAGGGTTGATTTCTTTCAATAAATTATTACCAATACATGTATTTAAATTCCATAATCCATTTTCCAGTTTTAGTTTTCGTTCGTCAAATAATTGTAATCTGAAATTTTGCTGTACATTCGGTGATGCCACTACTAAAATCTTTTGTGTTAAACCGACTTGTTTCATAAATCCACGCATTTCTTCAGCTATACCAATCGCACTACAGGTCTTACCTGTACCTAATCCGTGATATAATAATAAACTATTATAAGGTGTTTGAAATGATAGGAAATTCTTTACAAATAATTGATGTGGAACTAATTCAAAATCCGCATCGCATAATAAATTAGTACGTTCTCGAATATCGTAAATTTTTCCATCATATTTAGTATCATTAAATTCTTTTAGTTTTGCTATTTTCAAATTAAAATCAGGATCATTTAAGTCTGGATACAAAAAGTCATTGGATTTATCTATTTTACTATTTTCATGTTCTAATTTTTCTTTATTAAAAAGAAAGTCGTTATATTCTTTCGAATCAACATCGACAGGAGCAATACCGACTTGTTCGTTTAATTTTTGTTCTTCTCTAGATTCAGCTATATCTGATATATCAGGAATAGGTTCTGTGTTAATTCTTTCTATATCCGGTGTTATTTCTTCTTGCTCAACCGATTTCAATTCTGGAATTACTAATTTTTCTTCAGGTATTTCTTGTATTTCAATATTTTCAGGAGTCTCAATGATAGTTTGTTCTATTTGTTCAGTTCCTACTGGTTCTATTTTATCAATAACATCATCCAATACTTTTTCAACAATAGGGTTTTCGATAACTACTTTATCGATTGGTTTCAATAAGACTTTTTGTTTTATTTTTTTAGGTAATACAAGTTCTTGACCAAAATTATCAAGAGTATCATCTCTTATTTTTAACCGATTTTTCTCAGTTTTTACGGTTTCACATTTACCAGTAATAATATTTTTTCTAGTGCCATTCGGACACTCTGTTTTTGAGCGATTTAATAAGGAGTCTAATAATGGATTTGGAGTATCCACATCAATATTAGCTGGATAAATCCTAGTTAGTTCGTCAAATAAACCATTTATTTTTGAAAAAATAGTAGAATTATTAATAATCTCTTGTTTTGATAAATATTTCAAAACATAATCTTTTTTATAACGTTCAATAATGCCTATCACACCTAAACGGTCATCTTTACCATAAAGAATTTGCTCAATACCCACTAGTTTTGCGGTTTTGATATCTCTATATTCAATAGCACGCATATCTGCTCCCTTGGTTTTAAAATCATTGTTTTCAGTTAATTCACCGAGAACATAACATAATTCAGGACCAGTAACTAGATTACCATTGATATACGCTTTTTTACCTCGGTCGCCGGATTTAATTTCGATAATAGAATTCATATTTTCTACATTTAATAATTCTTTAATTATTTCGATAGCTCTTTCCGTAGTTTTTCTTTTTTTCTCTTCCGTATCAATGCCTTGAATTTTACCACCCAATATTTTTTTAGTATTTCTAGTATTATGTTTATTCATATTATGGCTTGATTTATCATTATTTTTTCTTGTTACAAATTTCATAAGAAAATGTTAATAATGTCTATATATTTGATAGATATTATTATATACGTTTCAACAACTAAAAATTTTATACGTTTTCAACATATTATGAATATTCGTTATTAATTTTATTTTTTCTAAATTATAAGGCCTTATCGATTCAATACATTCTTGATATGTTTTCCATTCCATTTTACTTACTTCTGATTTTTCAAAATTATCCATATTTGTAGTATCCGAGTAATTCATAAAATTCAAATAATATTTATGTTTATAAGATTTATAATTCGAACCAGTAAATATCTCTTCAAATGGTAATATATTTTGAATATTTTTCAATTTATTATTCTTAAATCCAGTTTCTTCACAAAATTCACGAATTGCACAATCATAATCTTTTTCTTGATAATTTCGACGACCTTTTGGAAATCCCCATTCAGGTTCGCCCCATAGTGGAAATGTATTACTGTATTCAATTAACATATCCATATTATAAAAATCATTCTTATTTAAAATACCCTTTTTTAAAACATTGAATTTTTCTCTGGAAGTTAATTCTTCTGATTTATATTGGTTTGAAATATGTTCATTACCCCATATAGATTTCCATAAAGAATCGAAAGACATGTTCTTGATATTTTCTTTTTCTTGATTGGTCATTTGTTTTAGCATATTAATGATATAATCTTTGTTATATACAGAATATTTACCACGCATAAAATCTATATATCCTAAAGTATCTTTTCGTCTTATCATTAGATATTCTATGTTATTGTTATTATTTATACGATATACTATTATTCCTATACTAGTAATCGGCATTTTACATTGATGATATAAATGTCCTATTTTACCACAATTATTACAATAATTATCATTCATTTTTAATTTTTCAAATACGATTATCCTATTTGATTATAGTAACATGTCTTTATATATTTACTTTATCAAAGAATGGATTTATCTAACAAAAATTTTTTCAAGCCAGATGTTTGGGGGCCGCATTATTGGTTTTTTTTACATACAATAGCAGAGTCTTATCCCATTACACCGAATAGTATTACAAAAAAGAAATACTATGATTTGATACAAAATATGCCTCTATTTATTCCAGTAGTTGAAATGGGAGATAAATTTAGTGAATTTTTAGATAAATATCCGGTAACACCATATTTAGATAATCGCGATTCTTTCGTTAGATGGGTACATTTTATTCATAATAAATTCAATGTTCTATTAGGAAAAGAACAGATATCATTACCTCTCGCTTTAGAAAAATATAGAGCCCAGTATAAACCTAAACCAATTTATTTATCAGAAAAAATAAATTTACGAAAACATTATATTCATGCTGCACTTATATTGATTTTTGTGATTTTAATCTATATCTATTATGAATAACTTTCTCAATATAATATAGATAATATAAATAAAATTCATATATGAGAATTGAGATTATCATTTTTATAATAGCAGCTTTTGTGATTGCTAATATTTATACAGATGGAAAATATATGAAACTATTAATGTCATGGAAAAAATATTATCAGATAGTAGGTGTAGTTTTTATAGCGCTTATGTTATATATTTTGATTAAACGTAATCCATTAAGAGCTAGAGAAATAGTATCAACTACAAATGATTATATCAAATATTTACCTATAGATAGAAATACATCAAATTTCATTTCACCTATATTAGATTTTACGTCAAAACAGAATTTTGTCGAAAACAATGGTTATGCGAATGACTATAACTATCCAGTTATACCAATGCCAAATTATCAATCAAACGCTGAATCTAAAATAATGAATTCTGGCAAAAAATCGACAAAACGTTCAGTAAGTGAAACAAAAAAGAAGTTTGTAGCAGCAAGACAGAATTGGACATGTGGAGATTGTAAGAAACAATTACCAGCGTGGTTTGAGGTAGATCATACAATACGTTTAGAAAGAGGAGGTTCTAATCATGTAGATAATTTAGTTGCTTTATGTAGAGATTGTCATGGTAAAAAAACAGCAATTGAGAACTTATAATTCATCTGTTGAAAATAGATATTATTTATGAATAAATATATTCACAAATAATATACAAGTCATAAATATTTTATTGAAAATGTTAGATAGAATAAAAAATTTTTTTCAAAAAATAATTAGTTCCATGATTAAATTTATCAATGACAAAAGAAATGATTTTTCTGAATTTATAAATAATGTATTAATCGATAACGATTTACAAAATTGCTTAATAAAATATGGAATAATCTATGTTTTTATTTTAGTAGCAATAATAATATTAGGTTATGCTGCTAAAGATATAACTGCCGTAACTACAAAGTTATATGTTTATATTTTTGGATTGATAATACCATTTGTTATGATATATTTTTTATTGATAAATAAAACAAAAAATAATACTTCAAATTATAAATTATTAGTTTATGCCCTATTGTTAATTTTTGTATCTACATTATTATATTATTTTACAAATACAAATTCTCCTACATTCTTAGTAGCGAGTTATATAATAAATGTATTATTATTAGTAATTATATTAGTAGGATTAGCTATTTTCTTTTATATCTTTAGTAATTATTTAAAATCGTTATCAGGTTGGACTGGATTTTTCGTGTATTTACTATTTTATATTCCATGTCTATTAATTATTTTTATAAAATACATTTTGAATGAATTCAAAATGACAACAAATATAGTGTTTATTTTATTTATACTAGAAATAATATTAATATTGTTATATTTTTATTTACCAAAACTATTGAACAAACTCTCAAGTAAAGATGGAATTGTAATATTAAAAGAATCCGCTTTTTTGGATAAACAACAAATATTATCCAGTTCATCTGATTTAAAAATACCTGATTTAGACCCAAATAATTCTCAAAAAAACACATTTAGACGTAATTATTCCATATCATTATGGGTTTATTTAAATAAACAATCCAGTGAATATAAAGCATATTCAAAAGAAACAAATATTTTCGATTATGGTAATGGAAAACCAAGAGTAACATATTATAACGATTCGTATGATTCTAAATATACAGACAAATACATTTTTTATTTCAATGAGTCAAATAGTGATAAATCTGGTTATGAAATATCTTTACCTGACCAAAAATGGCATAATTTCGTATTTAACTATAGAGATAGTATGGTAGATTTATTTATAAATGGTAATTTAGAAAAATCGTATAGTTTTACTGAAAATAATAATCAAAACTTTTTTGTGAGTGATCAAATAACCATAGGTAATACTGATGGTTTATATGGAGCTATATGTAATATAAAATATTATACAGAACCTTTAACACAATTCCAAATAGTAAATATGTATAATTTACTAATGAATAAAAATCCGCCTGTAAATAATTTATAATGATTTAATATAAAAGTAATCGAAAAAATAATGAATCCAGTGCTTATTATTTTAGGAATTGTTATTGCTATATTGATTTATGTTTTGTATAGATATTTTACAATTAAATCCACAACTATTCAATCAAGTGCTAGTTTAAAAACGCCTGTTACGCAAATTACAAATATTACTAGTCCAACAAACACTAGATATGCGTATGGAATATGGATTTATGTAAATAGTTGGGATATTAATGCCAATAAGACTATTTTTAGTCGTAAAGATAATTTAAAATTATATTTAGATAAGAGTAGTCCGATGTTAAAATTAGATATGACAATGAGTAATAGCACAGTGGCTACACCAGTCGTTGAAACACTTACTGTTACTGATAATTTCCCTATTCAAAAATGGTGTCATATTATTGTTAGTGTTGATAATCAGTTTGTAGATGTATATATGGATGGTAAATTAGTAAAATCCAAACGCTTTTATACAATTACAAATTCTGGACAAACAACCATAGGTAATATGCCAAAAACTCCAGGAGATATAACAGTTCCAGTTTTCTTAGGAAATTCGGATGTATCCGTAGTACCATTCAGTTCATTTGATGCGTATGCTGCTATGTTCAAACGTTGGACTGGCCCAGTAGACCCACAAACAGCATGGAGTAATTATATGGAAGGCAATGGAGGTAATAGTCTTTCAAAAACTCTTTCATCTTATGGAATCAACGTGGCAATATTAAAAGATAATGTCGTTCAATCGAAATTCGCATTGTTCTAGAATTTACGATAAGAATAAAAGATAAAACCCACAAAATAAAAAATCGTTATATTATAATATAATATAACGAATATAAATGAATAATTTTCAACCAATACAGGCACAACAAATACAAATACCAGAATCTGTAAAAACCGGATTTGATAACGTAAGTAATACATTTAATAATGTGAAATCAAGTATTACAGAATCTATCAACCAATTTTCGGATTCGGCTACAGCAGGAGTTGGTGCTTCTAGTTCTTTTTTAAGTTCTAACACAGTAATAGCAAAAATAGCCTTTTTAATTCTTGTTTTAATAGTTTTTATGTTTTTGGTTAATTTAGGGATTATTTTAATAGGATATTTTCTTACTCCATCTGACGACCCATATATTATAAAAGGTATGATTGATGGAACAAATAGTAAAGTAGTATCACAAGACCCAAAATCAAAAGATACTATACCTATAAAGCGTTCAAATAACCAAACCTCTGGTATTGAATTAACATGGAGTTTTTGGATATATTTGAATGATTTAGGTAATGAAAATAATAAATATCAACATATTTTCAATAAAGGAGATAGTAATTTTGATAAAACATCCGCTATATCTACTATTAATAATAGTCCCGGTGTTTATTTAGGACCTAAAAATAATAGTTTATTAGTGATAATGGATACTGTTAATAGTACAGATACAAATAATAGAATCAATATTGATAATATACCTATTCGTAAATGGGTACATGTGGCTATACGTATAAAAAATACTATTTTGGATGTTTATGTAAATGGAGTTATATCAAATCGCTTAGTTTTATTGAACGTTCCAAAACAAAATTTCAATGATATTAATTTATGTCAAAATGGTGGATTTAATGGTAAATTATCGAATTTACGTTATTATAGTAGAGCATTGAATGTATTCGAAATTAACGCAGTTGTTCTATATGGTCCTAACTTAAATATAGCAGATACTAGTTCATTACAAAATAAAAACTTTAATTATTTATCTAGACAATGGTATTCACAACAACTATAATTTTCTGTCTTGAAAATATAATTTGATATATATATTATAAAAATGGGAGATATACCGTTAAGTACAGCATGCCAACAACGGAAAATACAAATGTTATTTAATATTCCACCAATTAGATATGAAAAAGTATCTCCATATGTTGAATATCCTCAATTTAATCAAAAAGATTTTGATATGCGTAGAAAAGTTGAAATATTGAAATATGAAGGTAATAAAACAAATACAAAAACAAATAAATTTAAAAAAACTGAACGTTGGGCACAATTAGTGAGTGGAAAAACACAAAAATCATCATTTACTAGTATTTTTACAACTAATATCGATAATACTACCGGTAATTATACAATAACAGAAACAAAAGCTACTATTCCTGATTGTTCTATGGATGACTTAATACCTACTCCTACGTCTTCATCTGGTATTCCTGGTCCTATAACATATTTAGTATATAATCCGAATGTACCATTATATAATTATGCTACAAAAACGAATCCTTACGCATTTGCTGATTCGAACGATTATGATAAATGGAAATATTTTACTACTAATGATATAAAATGTCAATCTGGTGTAGAAACTAAAATTTTTACATTATATATTAAACCAAACATAGACCAATATTCTTATACATATTCTTTTAGTATTCCTATTGGACTATATGTGAATGGAACAAATATTTCCAACGCGATACTAAATCGACCATTACAATTTAATGATATCAGTTTAAATATTAATTCAATAGAATTAACAGCATATTATAGTAATCAAAAAGTTACATTACAGAAAACAGCAACTATTATACCATCTAGAGATATTTCTATGAATTATAATATATCATTTACTCCTACGAGTATATATAATTCATATGCAGCCGTATTATATAGTGGTATGTTACAAGTATCAAATGTATATTTATTTACAGAACCAGGATACATATATGATATTTATATGAAATTTAACTTGGGTTTAAATTTGAGTAATAATACAATATATAGTACTAGTATTCTAACTACGAGTTATGGAGTTATTTGTAATTTATCTTCAAACAATAAAAAAACAGAAGTGAATACTACTATAAATAGTAGTCAACCGAATGGTTATTCTGCTTTCAATTTTAATGGGTTATAATATATTATATTATATATAGAAAACTAATTACATTTTATACAATATTTTTCACGGCATATTGGGCAACTTTCACATTTTTTTATACAGTCATAACATATATAATGACAACACCCTGGAACTATAATTGTTTCTGAATCCATTTTTTCGTAACATACTGGACAATCTTCATAACTATTTTGTTCGTTTAATAATTCTATTATTTTATTCGTTATCCGGTTATGATTATTTGAAAATATTTCATTTAATTTTCTTATTTTTCTATGAAGAAATCGATTCTTCTGTTCATTCATAATAACTAAATCGTGTAATTCTTCTATTTGTTCTGATAAACGGTCATTTTCTTCACTTAAATCATTGTGTATTTTTAATAATTTATTATATTTTGCTTTTGTAATTTCTAATTCTGGTTTTATTGGATAAGGAGAATGGTTTTTATAATAACATACATCTATGGTTACATTGAATGAGGGGTTATCTGATTCAAAATGGTTTTCGTTAGTATTCATATTATAAACATATGCCCATGAAAGAATCTTGAACCCATCAAATAATCGATATTTATCGAAATAATCTAAGAATTTTGTTTCAAAATAATCAAAGTCTGGTAATACCTGGTCTGTATATACAGAGTCGCGTGGATGAATTAATTGGCCGTCTTCATCAAATATGTCATGTGTAATATCACATATTTTATATTTACTGGGAATTGTTAAAATATATTCATGAACATTTTTTTTTGTATTTTTTGTTAATAGACGCAAAGGATTATAATATTTTAATTCATCGTTTTTGATTTCAGTCATAAAGAATTCATCAAAAGAATCACGAAAGCGTTGGTCACGTGTCATATTATTGAGTTTTGTATTAGTATTATTTTGTTTTTATAATACTAATTTATGTAATAAATTCATCAATTTTTTATGTTTATAATATATATTATGCCATTTATTGGTACTTATAATGGAGCTATGAAAATATTATCAGAAATAGGAACAGGAACTTGTAAAGGAAATTGTAAGTCGACATGGATTCGTAATCTAAAATATGCTTTAAAAACAAAAACAAATCCTTTAGGATTAAATGAAAAACAACGTAAAAATATGACTGAAAAAATAAAGAGTGTTTCTGATAGAAATGCTATAAATAATCATAGTAAAACATTGAAAAAATATAAAAATAGAAAGTCTCCACCATATCCAGCGAATGAAAATTGTAATAAAATAATGATAGGTAATGATGGAAATATGTATATTTCCAAACCAAATAAAAATAATATTTGTTCATGGAAAAAAATATAAAATATTATTGAATCATATTTATGTACTCGAGCATATAGTTCAATTCTTTTATATATTTCGTTGTAAATGTCGATAAATCAAATTCTAATTCTTCTGTTCTATTGAGTACAAAATAAAACATATATTCATAAACTGATAATAATTCTTTCATTTTATCAATATCGTTAGTATTTTTTTTATTTTTAAAATGATAAACATAATTATCCAAACATACATATGGTTTTTGTAAATAAATAATTGGTTCAAATGATAAATCATCTTTTAATTTCATAAAAATATTATAAACGGCATTCATTTTCTTTAATATTCGATGGTAATTAGCGTATATATCCTGATTTATTTTATATGCGGGTACATCATAACTTAATGCCGAAATATTCGATATCCAATTTAAATCATCTATAAATGTTCTATCTATTTCGACTAGATTACCATCAACACAATAACTTTTCACTGAGTCATAATCACATTTTGTTTTATAATAATCATTGAGTTTTTCTTCAACGTGACTTTTTAATTTATCAATATCACTTTTTGGTAACTTAGGAAAGCATTCACATTTATTCATAATATTTTCGATTATATCTAATTCAGTTTCAATAATTGGAAAACTATATCCGAGTTCATGGTAAAGGGTTCTCTGTAAATGGTCATCGAGAACCTCGGTTGAATAACTACCACCGCGTACATTTTCAATACCATAAAATGACATATATTTTTTAACATACATATCAACCTCTAATTCAGTAGTAATATTGATAGATTCATGAATACTTAATGGATTATTGTTTTTTGCGAAACTATACAATAATTTAGATTCCATAAATATTTTTTCTGGTTCTGTTCGATTTGACATATGTAAAACCCATTTTTCATTTTCCAAAACTATAACGTATAATGTTTTCGTTGTCATCAACGATTGTATTTATAAATATAAGCATA
>Ga0214917_10000745_pt1 | contig 42628 bp, 39 predicted proteins | sample LL_1208_BB_MetaG_FD_177983 | JGI IMG/M metagenome (GOLD analysis project Ga0214917, IMG submission 177983) | Freshwater microbial communities from Lake Lanier, Atlanta, Georgia, United States - LL_1208_BB | ecosystem: Environmental > Aquatic > Freshwater > Lake | place: USA: Georgia | collected... | reverse complement strand
TTTTCTACCATCTACTGTTTTAGGTTCTAATCTTCGGGATAATTCATTTACTTCCCAATCACTTATCAGATTCTTTAGGTAACTTCGTTTCCCAAAAGCCACATTTGAAATATCATTTGCTACCTCAATACCATTTTTTTTCTCAATTTCCTCTATTTCTTCTATGACAGAATCCAATACTTGATCCTTAAATAACTCTATATCCAATTCTTTAGGAAAATCTTTTGGTAAGTTAGTTTTGTCGTAGGATTCGTATTCTTTTATATACCGTCTAAGAGACAAAGCATTATTAAAAATCGGGTCGTTAGAGTTTGAACGTGCTTGTTTTATTTGTCTTTTCCATTCATAAACCATTTTCATAGCTTGAATCTCGGCCAATTTAGTTTGGTCAGATTTACAACCTGTAGTCTTATGAAATTTAGTTTTATTACCAAAAAAATGTTTAACGTCTTTTGGTATCAACATCTCACAATACCAGGTGTTGTGTACCAATCTTAGATATCTTGGATTATTCATACTTTATTACTAATTTATATTCTAACACTGTGTTAAAATATAGAATGTAACATATTACGTATGTTTATTACGTATGTGTTGCCTTAAAACGTCCATTCCTATTGGAAATTGATGTAAAATCGTTTTGACGGAGAATCCCGCCCTCTCCGCCAGTCAGCCCTTGCACGGGCTTTTTCATTGCCCATCACAGCGCCCTTGGCCACCCCCCGGCCATTTCAGTTGGAATTTGATCTGGCCCGGCTCAACCAGGTCAATAGGCAAAAGCAAGTCATGGCCAGGGCGCTTAAGGCCAAAAATCCCGCGCGATAGCTGCCGGTTGCCTGAGACATCCAGCCAATGAGGGGCGATCCAAACACCACCCCCAAAAAGGTCACGGCAAGGGTGCCACCAGTGGCCATGCTGGCCAAGCCCGTGGGCGCTTGGCGTGCCACCTCTGACAAATACACACCATTCCACCCAATGGCGGTGGCCCCGAATAAACCCAACACCCCATACAACCAAAGCGGTGATGTCTCGGGGCTGAAGAAGGCACAAGCACCGGCTGTGCCCGACATGGTGAATGCCAACCAACTGAGCATGCGCAGGGGTTTGATCCAGCGGTCGGCCACAAAACCCCACACCACCCGACCGATCACTCCCCCAAACTGGGTCAAAGTCATGGCCAGGCCCGCACCCACCAAGGTGAACAAGAGTTCATCGTGCAAATAGGTCACCAAATACGTCATCAAAGACATTTGGACCACCGAAAACATGAAAGAACAAACCGCCAGTGTGGCCAGTGTTCGGTGCGAAAAAACCAAGCGTATGGGCTGCAAAATATTGCCCCAGTGCAATTGCTTTTCGGGTTGGCGGTCGCTGTCCAAGTCTTGGCGCTGGGTTTGCGACAGCCCTGCACACAAGACACACATGAGAGAAACGAGCAGCAGCGAGGCCTGCCAATCCACCCACAAAAGCAGGCTGGGCACCACCGCACCAGCGAGCATGCCGCCCAAAGGCACACCGGTTTGTTTCAACGAGAAAACCAATGACATTTGTTGTGGCGGTGTGGAACGTGCCAACAGATGCGAACTCGCCGGTGTCATCGGCCCGTAACCCAAACCCACGCAGAGCGCACCGACCACCATCCAGGGCCACCAGGGAAAGGCACACAAAGCCAGACCCACGGCACAGATCAACAAACCCAACTGGCTGACCCGAATCGGGCCAAAACGCAGCACCGTGGCACCCGCCATCAAACTGGCCAAAATGGCACCAATGTAGGACAAAGACACATACACCCCGACCAAGGTCGGCGATATGCCGTTGGCTTTGGCCACCACCGGTGCCATGACCGGCAAGGTCAACAGCGCCATGGTGACCAAGGCTTGAATCAACAAGGTGATCAACAGCGGCATCAAAGCGCGCCAAGGCCCATTAAACATGCAGCAATTGCCTCAATTCGGTTTTGAGCACCTTGCCGGTTTCGTTTTTGGGCAACTGGGACACCACCCGGTAATGCTTCGGTCGTTTGAAGCGGGCCATGTGTTGCAAACAGTGTTCATCGAGGTTATGCAAGGTTTGCGCTGTCTGGGTCAAGGATTGGGGCCGCAACACCACAAAGGCCACCACCTCTTCGCCCCAATCCGGGTGGGGGTGGCCCACCACCGATACCTCAGAAACATCCGGGTGCAGCAGCAACACCTCCTCCACCTCGCGCGGGTAAATGTTGCTGCCGCCCGAAATGATCAGGTCTTTGCTGCGGTCTTTAAGGGTCAGAAAGCCCTCTTTATCCAAGCAGCCCATGTCGCCGGTGTGCAGCCAGCCGTTGCGCAAAGTTTGCGCGCTGGCGGCCGGATTGCGCCAGTAGCCTTGCATGACCACCGGGCCACGCACGCACACCTCGCCGATCTCGCCCACGGGCAACTGTTGGTCTTGCTCGTTCATCACCCGAACTTCCAGTCCCACAAAAGCCCGCCCCACAGATGCCAAACGCAAAGCACGGCGGGGGTGATGCAGGTCTTGGTGAATGGCTTTTGGGCTGACCGTGATGCTCATGGGTGATTCACCTTGGCCGTAGATCTGCGCAAAGCGCGGGCCAAAGCGGGACATCGCAGCCTGTATGTCGGCCACATACATGGGGCCACCGCCATAAACCAGGGTTTTCAAGCCAGAAAAAGGGTCGTCACTGGGCGCTTCGACCAAGCGCTTGAGCATGGTGGGCGCAGCAAACAGGGTGATGCCTTGCCAATGCGTGCCGAGGTCGAACAACTCTTGGGCATCAAAACCCCCGGACTCGGGCACCACATTGCAGGCTGCCTGGGCCAGGTGGGGCAAGGCATACAAACCCGATCCATGCGACATGGGTGCGGCATGCACCACACAATCTCGCACCGCAATCGTGTCCACATCGGCAAAGTAATGCCCACACATGGTGCGCAGGTTGTGGTGGGACAACATGACACCCTTGGGCCGACCGGTGGTACCGCTGGTGTAGAACAACCAGGCCAAATCTGAGGGTTCGCGCGCCACCACCGCCATGGGTTCGACTTGGGCCAAGCGGCGATAGTTGGCCGATGCCACATCAATCACATGGCGCACCTCAGGGCACACGGCAGCAGCTTGTTCACATGCGCTCAGGGTACTGGGGTGCGCGATGACCACAGGCGTACCCGCATCGGAAAAAATATAGGCCAGTTCCCTGGGGTGCAATTGCGAATGGATGGGAACGGCCACCAGGCCTGCATACCAAATGGCCAACAAAGACTCCCAATAGGCTGGGTGATTGCGCATGACCAATCCGACCCGGTCCCCCGGGCTCAGCCCCAGTTTCCACAACCCAGCGCCCATGGCAGACACATGGCGGGCCAGGTTGCCATGGTGGTGCAAGACGCTACGCCCCCAGGCCAAGGCTGGGGCCTGGGGATGATCGTGTGCAGCTCGCACCAGCCATTGGGCAATGTTCATGTTTTTTGTTCCAAGCCTGGCGCGGGTTCACACGCCTTCCAAGCCATTTTTCGAGGTTCTGTTTTGGGTGAAGGGGTGTCCTCAGAACATGCGCAACGGCAGGCGCAAATCTCACCCCGTCGCATGCTGTCAGCGCTCAAGGGCTCAACACCTTTTCAGAGCTGCGGCGCAAAACAATGCCATCAAACGGGGTGGCTTCCAGCCCCATGGCCGCTGAAAAGGCTTGTCGCACCGACTCAGGCTGTCCCGCTTGAAAGGGGTAAGTGGTGTACAAAATTTTCAAGCGGGGGTTAGCCAGGATTTGTGCCACGGTATGGGCCTGCAGCAATTCTTCACGGTCCATCATTGGCAACACCAGACGGACATTGTGGGAGGGGTCGCGCACCAGACCTTTGGCCTCACCGCCGGCCGAAATGCGGGCCATTTCATCGAAAAAACGCCGTCGCATGGCCACCACCCCGGCATCACTGGCACCCAGCAGTTCTTGGCTGCGATCGGCAACCACCCCTTGTCCGACCCAGGCGATGAAGTCCTGGTTCATCACATGGGTGTCTATCCATCGGCCCTGAGCATCTTTCAAGGGGCCATACCAAGTGGGTATGTGGTCTTGCACATAAGGTTCTCGGCCAGCTGGCACGCGGGTGTATTTCCATGTGATGCTCAGGGTGTGATGATCATCCATGGGCACCCGCCATTCAAAATGTTCACCCAAGAAAAATCCGTTGGGCCACAGACACACCCGCCCAATGGTCCAGGCTTCGTTGTGCTCGTCGCTGTCTTGTTTGATACGCCGATAAGTGAAACCATGTTCAAACTCATCGAAAGCGAGTTTCAGATGGGTTGGGCCCAAAGCGGTGCTGCCGGTGCGCAATCGGTTGCCCCAGTTTTCATGCATCCACTCAAAATGGACCGGATCGATCGAGTTTTCCTGGCACTGAAACCAATTGCACGGAACTTCAGAGATCACCACTTGGCAAAAGCCATTGGGCCACGAAAACGCTTCCCAGTCGGGCAACAAGGGAACCGGTTGCGGCCCCATGTAAGCCCACAGCATGCCCCCTTTGACCTGCACGGGGTATGCCTTGATGCGGATGCGGTCTTTGGATCGCCGCTCTGGATAGGCCGTGTCCTCATAGGGCTGGGCGATGCACTGGCCGGACTCGGAAAAATTCCATCCATGGTAGTTACAGCGCAAGCCCTTGCTCTCCACCATGCCGTGACTCAGGTCTGCGCGCCGGTGGGCACATTGGCGATCGACCAGCCCAAAAGTGCCGCTCAGGTCTTTGTACAGCACCAAATCTTCGCCCATTAGGCGAATGGCTTTGGTGCTTTGCTGGTCAAACTCGGAAACTCCTGCGATGGGCATCCAGTAGCGGCGCAACAACTCGCCCATGGGTGTGCCCGGACCGACCTGGGTGAGTTGTTTATTTTGTTCAGCGTTGAGCATGAAGCACCTGAGGTTTAGCGATCAGCAAGGTCTGGCTGCCGTCGTTTGATGGGGTCAGCCATGTGCCCCATCCTGAACCACGGCCACCACTTCGATTTGCACCAACATCCCCCCTGGCAGGTCGGCCACCATGGTGTGGCGGGCAGGACGGTCATGGGGATTGGGAAAACATTTCAACCATTCGGCATTGAGGGCATCTCGGTGGCTATTGTTCTTGACATAGGCTTTCACATGGACCAAATCGCCCAGCCCTGCCCCCGCCTGGGCGAGCAAACTGCGCAGGTTGTCGAACATGAATTTGGCCTGGCCAGGTGCATCCGGGGGCAAAGTGTCCGTGGCCGGGTCTTTGCCCATGATGCCCGATGAGTAAATCAGATTGCCCACCCGGGCCCCCATGGGAATAGGGGCATTGCCATGACTGACACCGGGCACTTCAATCGATCTGCGACCTCGGTTGGGAACGGATGTGCTCATGAAATTTCCTTGTACCACATGAGTGACAATTTAGCATGCCAAGGCACCCCGTTTTGCCGTGGCGTCACCCACAGGACTCCTTCAACGCCCGATGGCATTGGGATGGTTTTTCGCTAATTCTGGGCGTGTGCAGACCGGAGCTTGCGGTGATAGACTGATTGCCCACCAAGGAGAGCCCCATGCCCGGATTACTGCCCCATGTTGACCCCAATGGACTGCTGGAATATTCAGTGGTGTATACCGACCGGTCGCTCAACCACATGTCGAAAGATTTTCAAACAGTGATGCGGGACATCTCTCGTTTGATCAAAGAGGTTTACCACGCCCATTGCGCCGTTTTGGTCCCGGGCAGCGGCACCTTTGGCATGGAGGCTGTGGCACGCCAATTTGCCACCGGCAAACCGGTGTTGGTGATCCGCAATGGCTGGTTCAGCTACCGCTGGACCCAGGTTTTTGAGATGGGCCGCATCCCCGCTTCGTGCACCGTGCTCAAAGCGCGGCGCATGACACCCGGCCCCCAGCAACCCTTCTCGCCCGCCCCGATTGACGAAGTGGTGGGCACCATTGCCCAAGAGAAACCGGCCGTGGTCTTTGCCCCCCATGTCGAAACTTCTTGCGGCATGATGTTGCCCGATGCCTACCTGCGGCAAGTGGCAGATGCGGTTCATGCCGTGGGCGGTCTGTTCGTTTTGGACTGCATCGCCTCGGGAGCGATGTGGGTGGACATGCAGGCCTGTGGCGTGGATGTGCTGATCACGGCCCCGCAAAAAGGCTGGAGCAGTTCACCTTGTTGCGCCATGGTGGCCTTGAGCGAGCGCGCCCGGCAAGCGATCGAGTCCACCACCAGCACCAGTTTTGCCTGTGACCTCAAAAAATGGTTGCAAATCATGGAAGCCTATGAGGGCGGCGGACATGCCTACCATGCCACCATGCCCACCGACGCCCTCAAGCGCCTGTGCGCCGTGATGCTCGAATCCCAGGCCCTGGGCTTTGACCGATTGCGCCTGGCCCAGGCTGAGTTGGGCCGCAAAGCACGGGCCATGTTCAGCCGCCACGGCATTCTCAGTGTGGCCGCCAGCGGCTTTGAAGCGCCTGGCGTGGTGGTCAGTTACACCCAAGATCCAGAAGTGCAATCGAGCAAAAAGTTCTTGGCCCAAGGCCTGCAAACCGCGGCCGGCGTGCCCTTGCAGTGCGATGAAGGGCCCGATTTCATGAGCTTTCGGGTGGGATTGTTTGGCTTGGAAAAACTGCTCAACGTCGACCGCACGGTGAGTTTGCTGGAAGGGGCATTGGGCCAGGTTTTACCCACCAGCAGCGAAGCAAGGCTCAAAGAGCCAGCCCTGGGCTGAAATGCCTTCCCTGCAAAAAGGCCCCGAAAGGGGCCTTTTTCATGGGTAATGCGGCCTGGAGGTCAGCGCACCACCGACAAAATGTCGCGCTTGCCAGTTTTATAGGTGTACAAGGTCAGGGCACCATTTTTCACGTCGCCTTTTTCGTCGAAGGAAATGGTTCCTGTGACGCCTTTGTAAGCCGTGGTTTTGGCCAACACCGGCAGGTACTTATCGGGGTCGCTGGATTTCGCTTTGACCATGGCATCAACCATCAAATTAACCGCATCGTACACATAAGGGGCATAGAGCTTGACATCGTCATTGAAACGTTTTTGGTAGCGAACCCCAAAATCGTCCATGGCTTTTTTCTGCGCGCCTTCAACACCACCGGCCTCTGCACACACCACCTGGTTATCGGCCAAGGCGTCACCCGCGAGCTTGGACAACTCGGCGGTACAAATGCCGTCACCCCCCATGAACTTGGCATTCAAACCCAAAGATTTCATTTGGCGCAACATGGGGCCGGCCACGGCATCCATGCCCCCGAAGAACACCACATCGGGTTTTTTACCCTTGAGGGTGGTCAAAATCGGCATGAAATCAGTGGCTTTGTCGTTGGTGAACTCTCGCCCCACCACGGTGCCACCGGCGGCCTTGACGGCCTTTTCAAATTCGTCGGCCACGCCTTGACCGTAAGCGGTTCGGTCATCGATGACCGCAATGCTCTTGCCCTTCATGGTCTTGACCGCATAGCGGCCCAAGGTGCCGCCCAGGTGCACATCATCGGCCACCACCCGGAAGGTGGTTTTATAGCCCTGTCGGGTGAACTTGGGGTTGGTCGCGGAGGGTGAAATTTGAGGGATGCCCGCGTCGCTGTAAATTTTGGATGCGGGAATGGACGTGCCCGAATTGAGGTGGCCAATGACACCATTGACTTTGCCGTCCACCAGTTTTTGGGCCGCCGCGGCGCCTTGCTTGGGGTCTGCGGCATCGTCTTCGGCCATCAGTTCGAATTTGACTTTGGCCCCGCCGATGGTGATGCCTTTGGCATTGAGGTCTTCAATGGCCAGACGTGCACCATTTTCGTTGTCTTTGCCCAAGTGGGCAATGGCTCCACTGATGGGTCCGACATGGCCGATTTTCACCACAGTCTGCGCGTGGCCGGAAACAGCCATCAAGCTGGCGGCGGCAATGAGGGTGGATTTCATGATCATAGTGAGTCCTTTCGGGAAGATGGCCTGATACAGGCAAGGATGAAAATATAACTGAATGACTGGCATTCAGACCACTGTGTGAGGGGGATCGTGCGGCTTGTGGACATTTTCAAGCCCATTGGGCGTCTGCTGCAACAAGATTTCGCGCACTGAGGCTCGAATCAAGTCAGGCAGTTGGGCCATCAACCGGTCGGTGACCAACATGCACAAACGGGCTTCATCCAATTCGGATGGAAAGTGTTGTCCCAGGGCCAGGCCGACCGCGGCATTGGCCTGATCAGCGGCACGGGCCAGAACGATCTCTTCGGTCAAGGTGGGAACCCAAGCAGGGGGGGAATCAGGCAAATTCATGGGGTGCTGGTGGTTTGCGCCACATCGTGGCGGGTCAGGGTGTTTTGGGCTTGTGCATAGGTTTTCCAGCGCAACCGGGCCAGAGCACGGTCGGGCTCTGACAAACCCACGATTTCAACGACCCGATCGAAGGCCGCGTAGGCTTGGGGCACATCCGGCCAAGCATTGAGCAAAATGCCATCGCAGCGTGGGGTTCCATGGGGCAGCGACTCGCACAGGATGATGACACTGGCCGCCAACACCTCGGCCGGGGCATCCGACCATGCATGGGGCACAAAGGCTGTGGCCGAGAGGGCCCACAGTTGTTGATCAATTTCCATCAAGCGCTCGCGAGGTCCCGTGACCGTCACCCGAGCGCCCTGCGACTGGGCCTTGCGCAACCACCGACAGGTGTAATCCGTGGTGTCGCTCACATTGAAGTGAAATGCCACCTCCATCAGTGCTCGTTGTTTTGGGTTTGGGCCAATAAATATTGCAACAACAAACCCACGGGGCGACCGGTCGCGCCTTTGGTCGCCCCGCTTTTCCAGGCGGTGCCTGCAATGTCCAAATGGGCCCAGGGGAAGTCCGTGGCAAAGCGCTGCAAAAACTTGGCCGCGGTGACGGATCCAGCCGCCCGATCTGCCACATTGGCCACATCGGCAAAGTTGGACTTCAACCCTTCGGCATAGGCCTCGTCCAATGGCATGCGCCAACACAGGTCGTGGGCGGCTTCTCCCGCCGCCTCCAAGGCTTGGGCCAGCGCATCGTCGCTGGCATACATACCACTGCGCACATGGCCCAAGGCAATCACACACGCGCCGGTCAGGGTGGCAATGTCAATCACCGCGCTGGGCTTGAAACGCTTGGCGTAAGTCAGGGCATCGCACAAAATCAAACGGCCTTCGGCATCGGTGTTAAGGATTTCAATGGTTTGGCCGCTCATGCTGGTGACCACGTCCCCGGGTTTGAGGGCACGGCCATCGGGCATGTTTTCGCAAGCGGGGATCAGGCCCACCACATTGATGGCCGGTTGCAGTTTGGCCAGGGCCAAAAAGGTCCCCAGCACACTGGCCGCACCGCACATGTCAAATTTCATTTCGTCCATGGCCGCACCGGGTTTGAGCGAAATGCCGCCGGTGTCAAAAGTGATGCCCTTGCCGACCAACACCACTGGGGCTTGGGACTTGGCCGCACCGTTGTAGTTCAGCACGATGAAGCGCAAGGGCTCGGCCGAAGCCTGGGCCACGGCTGCAAACGAGCCCATGCCCAATTTATTCACCTCTTTAGGCCCCAACACCTGGCAGCGCATCCGCCGGTGTTTGGCCAAGCCCTGGGCAGCTTTGGCCAGCATGGCCGGTGTGGCATGGTTGGCAGGCCGGTTGCCCCATTCCTTGGCCCACTCCACCCCTTCGATCAGGGCTTGCTGGCGGGCGAATTCGATCTTGTGTTTGCTGGCATCGGGCATGGCCAGCGTGACCCGTTTCAAATTGCGCGCCTTGGCGCTGGGCTTGGTGGTGGTAAAGACATAGGTGGCATCGGCCAAGGCCTGCATGACGGCGCCCAGCATGGGCGGGTTGGACTCGGGCATCCAGACCGACAAAGCCTCTGGCTTGGCCACCTTCAAAACACCCCATGCGGTGCTCAAAGCCTGGCGCACTTGGGCCGCACTCCCAGCGCCCACGCCAACAACACACACGCGTTTGGCCGACCAACCAGGGGCATCAAATGCAGTCAGGTGAAAGCCAACCTGGGTGTTGAAATCGCCACTTTTGAGGTGACGCTGCAACCAATCGGCGAATGGACCACGGGCCGGCTTGAGCCCCTCCGGTATCAACACCACTAAGACATCGGATTTGTGGCTGTGGACAGCGTTGGACGAGAGCGTGAGCAAACTGAAGTTCATAATCGGGGTTTCCTGTGAACGGTATGTTATTCGATTCCAGTCTCAAGCAAGAGCTCAACCGCGGATTTGGTGCCACCTTGGTGGTGCTGGTCACGGTGGTGATGACCATGGTGCTGATCCGCACCCTTGGGCTGGCCTCCACTGGCAACGTCAACCCCGCAGAGGTCAGTCTGGTGCTGGGTTTCACCGTGCTGGGCTATTTGCCCACCATCTTTACCCTCAGTTTGTTCATTGCCATGGTGGCCACCTTGTCGCGCCTGTACCGCGACAGCGAGATGGTGATTTGGCTCACCAGCGGTCACGGCTTGATGCAGTTGCTGAGACCACTGTGGCAATTCAACTGGCCCCTGATCCTGATTGTGTCGCTGTTGATTTTGCTGGTTTGGCCATGGAGCAACCAACAGGTTCAGGATTTGCGTGAGCGCTACGAAAAACGGGGCGACTTGGAGCGGGTCACCCCAGGGCAATTTCAATCATCGGCTTCAGGGCAACGGGTTTTTTTCATAGAAAAAGACCAAAGCGATGACTTGCAAGGCAAAAACGTCTTCATCTCTATTCATGATGCCGAAAAAACCGTGATCGCCACAGCCCGCACGGGTCGCATTGACCAGCGCGGTGATGAGCGATTTTTGGTGCTGGAACATGGACAAAGGCTGGAGCGGCGACATGCCACCCAAGAAATGACCCTGGCCGAATTTGACAATTACGCCACCCGCATCAGCCGCACCCTGGTCAACCCCACCCAGCTTTCGGCCAAAATGCTTTCATTCAACGAACTCCTCTCGCAACCCAACTTGGAAAACCAAGCCGAAATGGTGTGGCGCCTGGGCGGCATATTGGCTTGCTTGAATTTCGTGTTGCTGGCTTTGCTGATGGCGCAATTCAACCCGCGCTCGGGTCGCGGTTTGCAACTCATGTTGGCCTTGTTCTCCTTCTTGGTCTACACCAACATGATCAACATCGGTAAAGCCTGGATGGTCAATCACAAAGTCACCCCCTGGGGATTCACCCTGGCGCTGCACGGTGGCGTTTTTGCGTTTGCCCTGGTCGGTATTTTGGTGCGTCACCACCAGTGGTCCTGGCGGCATTGGCTGCCCAGGTTGGTGTCGCAAAGGGTCCCACCATGAAAACCTTGCGCCGCTTGATTTACGCAGAGGTTTTGACCGCAGTGGCCTTTGTGACGCTGGCCTTTTTGGGTTTGTTTTTCTTCTTTGACTTGGTCGAGGACCTGCAAAACGTGGCTGGGCGCTACTCCCCGAACTACCTGCTCAACCATGCCTTGCTGTATGTGGCCCTGTTGGTGCCCATCCACATTTACGAGTTACTGCCCATCACGGTTTTGATCGGTTGCATTTTTGTCATGTCCCGCATGGCCCAGTCTTCTGAATTCACCATATTGCGCACCAGTGGCATGGGACCTGGCCAAGCCTTGCGCCATTTGATGCTGCTGGGCTTGTTGTTTGCCCTGCTCACCTTTGTCATGGGTGACTACATCGCCCCGTGGTGCGAGCGCGAAGGCCGCTTGCTCAAGTCGCGTTTTGAAGGCGGGGTCTTGCACATCGGACAAAACGGCGCCTGGCTGAAAGAGAAGCAAAAATTCAGCCAATACGCCGTGAATGTGGGCACCATCAATGGAGAGGGCCAGATGCGAGATATCCGCATTTATGAGTTCTCCCCCAATGGCCGGTTGTTATCGCAAACCTTGGCCCGGCATGGAGAAATTGCACCCAATGGCGGTTGGGTTTTGGGCGACGTCGAACGCGTCGAATTTGACCCCCAAGCGGGGCAAGACCAAGCCCTCAAACAACACAACATGCCCGACTTGTTGTGGCCCTCAGAGATCACCCAAGACATGGTCACCGTGGCCTTGATCAAACCTGAACGCATGGGCATTTGGGACCTGTTCCACTATGTGCGGCATTTGGAAAACAATGCCCAAACCGCCCAAATCTATGAAATCGAATTTTGGAAAAAGGTCTTTTACCCTCTGAGTTGCCTGGTGATGGTGGTTTTGGCGCTGCCCTTTGCTTATTTGCACATGCGCAATGCCAATATCGCCACCTTCGTGTTCATCGGGGTATTGTTTGGGGTGAGTTTTTTCTTGCTCAACAATATGTTTGGCCACATCGGCAACCTCAAACAATGGACGCCTTGGTTGGCGGCCGCCTTGCCCGGCATTCTGTATTCCCTGCTGTCTTTGGGCGCTTTCGCCTGGTTGGTGCTGCGCCAATGACGGCCATTATTTTGTTCGCCCATGGTTCACGCGACCCCGCCTGGCAAATCCCCATGCTTGCCGTGGCCGAGCGCACACGTGCGCACTTGCCCGAGACTTGGGTGACTTGTGCTTACCTGGAGTTGACCGAGCCCAAGCTAACCCAAGCGGTGGCGCAGGCAGTTGCATTGGGCCATTTCCATATCCGTGTATTGCCGATGTTTTTGGGCGTGGGCAAGCACCTGCGAGAGGACCTGCCTGGTTTGATGGCGCAGTTGCGCCTGGACCATCCCAACGTCATGTTTGACTTGCAACCCGCTGTTGGCGAGCAATCAGTGGTGCTCGAGGCCTTGGCCCAGGCGGCCTGTATGGGCCTGCCGGGTCATCCCAAGCCTGCACAACCTGTCAGCGATCTTCCATGAACCTGCACCAATTCAAGTTTGTCCAGGAAGCGGTGCGCCGCAACCTCAACCTGACCGAAGCGGCCAAGGCCTTGCACACCTCACAACCGGGTGTCTCCAAGGCCATTTTGGAGTTGGAGCAGGAGTTGGGCATTGACATCTTCACGCGCCACGGCAAGCGGCTCAAGCGGGTCACCGAGCCCGGCCAGCAAGTCTTGCACAGCATCGAGCGCATCTTGGCAGAGGTCAGCAACCTCAAGCGCATTGGCGAGCAATACAGTCAGCAAGACCGGGGCACCTTGTCGATCGCAGCCACCCACACCCAAGCCCGGTATGTTTTGCCCAAGCCCGTGACCCAACTGCGCACCTCCTACCCTTTGGTCAATGTCAGCATGCACCAAGGTGCTCCAGGCCAGGTGGCCCAAATGGTGCTTGACGAGGTCGCCGAGCTGGGGATGGCCACCGAATCGCTGGCCGATTACCCCGACCTGGTCACCCTGCCCTGTTATGCATGGCAGCATGTGTTGGTCTTGCCCGTTGGCCATGCTTTGGTGGAACACCCCCTGAGCCTGGCCGCATTGGCCGATCAACCCTTGGTCACTTACCACCCTTCATTCACGGGCCGCACGCGCATCGACAACGCCTTCGCCAAAGCCCATTTGCAGCCCCGAGTGGCCTTGGAAGCCATCGACTCTGATGTGATCAAAACCTATGTGCGGCTGGGCATGGGGGTGGGCATCGTGGCCGAAATGGCCATGGACGAAAAAAACGAAGAGGATTTGGTCTGCCGCCCATTGGGCCATTTGCTCGGTCACAATGTGGCCCGCGTGGCTTTCAAGCGCGGCACATACTTGCGCAATTTTGTGTATGAGTTCGCCCAAATGCTCAGCCCCCAATTGACCCAGGCCGCCGTGCAAGAAGCCATGCAGTCCCCATGGATGCCCCAACCCAGCAAACCGAATTGAAAGCCTTAGACGCTGACCATGACACCCACGATCGACACCAAACTGCCCAACGTGGGCACCACCATTTTTACCGTGATGTCGGCCCTGGCCAGCGAACACCAAGCGGTCAATCTGGGCCAAGGATTTCCAGACTTTGGCTGTGATCCGGCCCTGATCGATGCGGTCAGTGATGCCATGCGCGAAGGCCTGAACCAATACCCATCCATGTTGGGTGTGTTGGAGCTGCGCCAAGCCATCGCCCAAAAAATCCAAACCCTTTATCAAAAGGCCTGCGACCCGGTGAGCGAAATCACCGTCACCGCGGGTGCGACCCAGGCGATCATCAATGCCATCTTGGCCGTGGTGCGACCGGGCGACGAGGTCATCGTGCTCGAGCCCTGCTACGACAGTTACATCCCCAACATCGAGTTGGCCGGTGGCACCGTGGTGCGTGTCCCCCTCACACCGGGCAATTTCCGACCCGACTTTGACCGCATCAGCGCGGCTATCACGGCGCGCACCCGAGCCCTCTTGATCAATTCGCCGCACAACCCCAGTGCCACGGTGTGGAGCGATGCAGACATGCTGCGATTGCAAGACATATTGACCCCCACCCAGGTGCTGTTGATCAGCGATGAGGTCTACGAGCACATGGTGTATGCCCCCTTGGTGCACCGCAGTGCCGCCTCTTACCCGGGTTTGGCCGAACGTGCCTTCATCATCTCCAGCTTTGGCAAAACCTACCACGTCACAGGCTGGAAAGTGGCCTATTGCGCCGCACCACCCAGCCTGACTGCCGAATTTCGCAAAGTCCACCAGTTCAATGTGTTCACCGTCAACACACCGGTGCAATACGGTTTGGCCCGCTTCATGGCACACACCGATGCATACATGGGCTTGCCCGCTTTTTATGCCCGCAAACGCGACTTTTTTCGCGCGGGTTTGGAGCGCACCTCATTCAAGTTGCTGCCCAGCGAGGGCAGTTATTTCCAATGTGTGCGGATTGACGGACTCCAAGTGGCGGAAAAAAACCTCAGTGAAAGCGACTTCTGCCAATGGCTCACGACTGAAATTGGGGTGGCCGCCATTCCCTTGTCGGCCTTTTATGCCGATGGCTTTGACCAACGGGTGATTCGTTTTTGCTTTGCCAAAAAAGACGAGACCTTGAAACTGGCCCTGGAGCGCTTGTCCCGCCTGTGAACCAAGGCAGGCTCAGTGGTGGAGTTGTGACCAGGCCTTGTCCAGGCGTTTGAGGCTCACTGGTTGCGGGGTGCGCAACTCTTGGGCAAAAAAACTCACCCGCAGTTCTTCGATCATCCAGCGAAACTCCAGCATGCGCTCATCAGCGACGCCTTTGCGCTCGGCCACCAAGCGCCAATAGCGCTGCTCCAGGGGCCGCAACTCGGCCAAGCGCTGGGTGTCCCGGGCCGGATCGGCGCGCCATTTGTCCAATCGCAACACCACTGCTTTGAGGTAGCGTGCAAAGTGTTGCAACTGCGGCCATGGGGTGGTGATGACAAAGTGTTTGGGCATCAAACGCACCAGTTGCTGGGCACAGTCGGCCGTGGCTTCGGTGGCGTTTTTGCTGTCTTTGATTTTGCGCAAGGCCAAGGCGTATTCGGACAGCACCACGCCCACCAGGCGCGCCACCTCTTGGGCTATCAGGGTCAGGCGGCCTCGCCCGTCGGCCAATCGGCTAAGAAAAGCGGCTTCGTCACTGGGCAAAGGATCGGTCAAGAAAGCCCGCTCCAGCGCCACATCCACAATTTGCTGTTTGAGCTCTTCCACACTGCCCAACGGCATGTAGGCCACCGCCATCTTTTGCAGATCGGGGATATTTTTCTCCAGGTACTTGAGCGCATCTTTGATTTGCAATGCGAACAAGCGCCGCAGTCCGGCACGGTGTTTCTGGTCGGCCATCTCCGGCTCGTCAAACACCTCAATGCGCACCCCATCCCCGGCATCAACCAAGGCTGGGAAACCCACCAATAGCTGATTGGATTTGCGTATTTCCATCAACTCGGGCAACACGCCAAACTGCCAACTGGTGAATGTTTGGTCGGTCAACGGCGGCTGACCCTGGGCCTGCGCTGGGTTTGCTGCATGGGTTGTTTTCGGCTGGGCTGGCAAATGCGTTGGGGCAGTGTCCAGCAGGGCCGCAGCCTGGTTCACACTCCCCGGCGGGGAGCCCAGGTTTTTCAGTTGGGCCAAGGCCTGGAAAGCCCCACGCGCCTGGCTGCCCCATTCGGCCTTGAGCGCACCCAGGTTGCGGCCCATGCCCAACTGGCGACCATGCTCGTCCACCACCCGCAGGTTCATGAACAAATGCGGGCTGAGCATGTCGAGTTTGAAGTCGGCCCGCTTGACATCCAAACTGGTTTGGGCGCGCACCCGGGCCAGCAGGGCATCGGTGAGTGATCCCGCGCCAAACACCTCGGCCTGACCCAAACTTTGCGCCAATTTCTCAGCTGCCTCGGGCAAAGGCACAAACCGGGATCGTGGTTTTTGCGGCAAACTCTTCAGCAAAGCCTGGATCTTGTCTTTCAGCATGCCCGGCACCAACCACTCGGTGCGCTCCTGGCTGACCTGGTTGAGCACAAACAGGGGCACGCTGACGGTAATACCATCGCGCACATCGCCCGGCGCATGCAGGTATTCAACCCGGCAGTCCACGCCGCCCAGTCGCAACGCATTGGGAAACGCCTGGGCCGTGACACTTTGCGCCCCATGGCGCATCAAATCGGCCCGGTCCATGCACAACAAATCGGGTTGGCCCTGGCGGGCTTTGTCGTACCACTGCTGCAAACTGCGTCGACTGTTGACCTCGGGGGGGAGTTGGGCCTCGTAAAAGGCCTCCATGATGGCATCGTCAACCAGCACATCCTGTCGGCGTGACTTGTGTTCCAAGGCCTGGACCTGGGTCAATAAGCGTTGATTGACCCGCATAAAAGGCCAATCGCCATCGAGTTGCCCATCGACCAGGGCCTGACGGATGAAGATTTGTCGCGCCCCCGTCTCGTCCACCCGTGCATAGGGTTTGCGCCGCCCGCTGTAGACCACCAGGCCGTACAAGGTGGCTCGCTCCATCGCCAGCACCTCGCCGCTGCGTTTGTCCCAATGGGGGTCGAGCATTTGGCGGCGCAGCAAATGACCCGATAACTGCTCCAGCCATTTGGGATCGATGTGCGCCAAACCTCGGCCAAATAGACGCGAGGTTTCGACCAACTCCGCGCACACCACCCATCGGCCGGGCTTTTTTTTCAACCGGTGGCCCGGATGGGGATGGAAACGAATGCCGCGCGCGCCCAGGTAGGCCTCATCGTCGTCGGATTTGAAGCCGATGTTGCCCAATAAACCAGAAAGCAATGACAAGTGCAATTGCTCATGGCTGGCCGGCACGGTGTTGCGCAACCAGCGTTGCTCGTCGACAACCGATACCAATTGCGCATGCACATCGCGCCACTCGCGCCAGCGCCGCACATGGATGAAGCTTTGCTTGAGCAGGTTCTCCAGCTTGCGTTGGCTCAGTTTGTCTTCACCCACCCGGTGCGATTCGATCCAGTTCCACAAGCGCAGATAACTGACAAATTCGCTTTGGTCGTCGTCAAAACGGGCATGGGCTTGGTCGGCCGCCGCACGCGACTCGGGCGGGCGATCGCGCACATCTTGGATGCCCATGGCCGCTGCAATGATGAGCACCTCGCTCAAGGACTGGCGTTGGCGTGCCTCCAACACCATGCGGCCCACGCGTGGATCCAGGGGCAAGCGCGCCAGTGATCGGCCCAACTCGGTGAGCTGGTTTTGTTCATCCACGGCGGCCAACTCCGACAGCAATTGGTAGCCATCGGCAATGGCTTTGGGTCTAGGGGCCTCCAGAAACGGAAAGTCGTTCACCTCGCCCAGGTGCAGCGACTTCATGCGCAAAATCACACCCGCCAAAGAGCTGCGCAAAATCTCCGGCTCGGTGAATGCAGGCCGGGCGGCAAAGTCTTTTTCGTCATAAAGGCGGATGCACACGCCCTCGGCCACCCGACCACAGCGGCCGCTGCGCTGGTTGGCCGCAGCTTGGCTGATGGGCTCGACCAACAACTGCTCGACCTTGCTGCGAAAGCTGTAGCGCTTGATGCGGGCGGTCCCCGCATCGATCACACTGCGGATGCCTGGTACGGTCAAGGATGTTTCGGCCACATTGGTGGCCAACACAATGCGTCGTTCGTGATGGGGGGCAAATACACGCTCTTGATCGGCCTGCGACAAACGCGAATACAGTGGCAAGACCTCGGTACCGCGCCATGCCGGTTGGCGGGTGACATGACTGCGCAAGTGATCGGCGGCATCGCGGATTTCACGCTCGCCGGGCAAAAACACCAACACATCCCCTTGGCCAAGCGGGTCTCGCCACAACTCGTCAAGCGCATCGGATATGGCCTCGTTCAATCCGTATTCTCGGCTTTCTTCAAACGGGCGATAGCGCAATTCCACCGGGTAGGTGCGCCCTGAAACCAGGATCACCGGTGCTGGCCCTTGGGCAGTAGCAAAGTGCTGGGCAAAACGATCGGCATCAATGGTGGCCGAGGTCACCACGATTTTCAAATCCGGCCGACGCGGCAAAATTTGGCGCAAATAACCCAGCAAAAAATCAATGTTCAGGCTGCGCTCATGGGCCTCATCAATGATCAAGGTTTCATACGCCTGCAGCAAGGGGTCGGTTTGGGTCTCGGCCAGCAAAATGCCGTCGGTCATGAGCTTGACCGATGCACCAGGGCTGATGCGGTCTTGAAAGCGAATTTTGTAGCCCACCACCTCCCCCAAGGGGGTTTGCAATTCATCGGCGATGCGCTTGGCCACCGTGGTGGCGGCAATGCGCCGTGGCTGGGTGTGGCCAATCAGACGCGGCTTTTGACCCGGTGGTGTGCGACCTGCGCCTCGGTCCAGCGCCAAAGCCATTTTCGGCAACTGGGTGGTTTTGCCCGATCCCGTCTCCCCGCAAACAATCACCACAGGGTGTTGGACCATCGCGGCCATGATGTCTTCGCGGCGCGATGACACTGGCAGTTCTGTGGGGAATTCAATCTTCAAAGCGCGCGACAAAGCGGAGGGATGTTCTGGGTGACAATCTGTGATTATCCGCTGAGCCTCTTACTCTAGCCCCCATGTCCACCGTTTTCAACTTCACCTTTGTGCCCTGGTTTCGTTCGGTGGCCCCATACATCCACATGCACCGGGGCAAGACCTTTGTGGTGGGCATTGCTGGCGAAGCCATTGCAGCGGGCAAGTTGCCCCATTTGGTGCAAGACCTGGCCCTGATCCAGAGCATGGGGGTCAAGATCGTGTTGGTGCATGGTTTTCGCCCTCAGGTCAACGAACAACTATTGGCCAAGGGCCATGCCCCGCAGTATGTCAACGGACTGCGCATCACCGACAGCGTGGCCTTGGACTGTGCCCAAGAAGCGGCCGGCCAACTGCGCTATGAGATTGAAGCCGCCTTCAGCCAAGGTCTGCCCAACACACCCATGGCTGGAGCCACGGTGCGGGTGATGTCGGGTAACTTCATCACCGCGCGTCCAGTGGGGGTGGTCGATGGGGTGGATTTTCAGCACTCTGGCGTGGTGCGCAAAGTCGACGTGCAAGGCATCACCCAGACCCTGCATGCTGGCGCAGTGGTCTTGCTCTCGCCCTTTGGTTTTTCCCCCACCGGTGAAGCTTTCAACCTCACCATGGAAGAGGTGGCCACTTCGGTGGCCTGTGCCTTGCAAGCCGACAAACTGATTTTTGTCACCGAAACCCCTGGGATTCGGGTGCGCCCCCTTGACCCGGCGAGCGAGGACAACCCAATCGATACCGAGTTGCCCTTGGCTGCGGCCGAGGCCTTGCTGGCCCAAATACCAGCCGCTCAGATGCCTACCGACATCCCTTTTTACCTGCAACACTGCGTCAGCGCTTGCAAAAGGGGTGTCGAGCGCAGCCACATTCTGCCCTTTGCGGTGGATGGGGCCCTGCTGCTGGAGGTGTATGTGCACGACGGCATTGGCACCATGGTGGTGGACGAGAAACTCGAGAGCCTGCGCGAAGCCACCCATGAGGACGTGGGCGGCATCTTGCAGTTGATCGAACCCTTTGAGCGCGACGGCACCCTGGTCAAGCGTGCCCGAACCGAGATCGAACGTGATATCGGCCAATACACTGTCATCGAACACGATGGGGTGATATTTGCTTGCGCCGCCCTGTACCCCTATCCAGAAGCCCATTGCGCCGAATTGGCCGCTCTCACCGTCTCGCCAAGCTCACAAGGTCAAGGAGACGGTGAGAAAGTGCTCAAGCGCATCGAACAACGCTGCCGCGCCCAAGGCCTTGAACATATTTTTGTGCTGACGACCCGCACCATGCACTGGTTCTTAAAGCGCGGCTTTGTGCAAGCCGACATCGACGCGTTGCCCGAAGCGCGCAAACGCAAATACAACTGGGACCGCAAAAGCGTGGTGCTGATCAAAAAATTATCCTGAATGACCGCCGGTGGGTGGGTTGTTTTTGCCCCAAAACGCACGCTTTTACGCCCGGCAGTCCCAGTTCAATGTGGTTTTTGTCCAGCCAAACCGACTGTCACCGAGGCTTTGCAAAGCTTGCTAAAGTTCGCCCCATTCAATCTGGAGAATAAAGCCCATGGCACGCACCGTTCAATGCATCAAATTAGGCACTGAGGCCGAAGGCCTGGATTTCCCCCCCTACCCAGGTGAATTGGGCAAACGCATTTGGGAAAGCGTCAGCAAACAGGCTTGGGCCGACTGGCTCAAGCACCAAACCATGCTGGTCAATGAAAACCGCTTGAACCTCGCCGATTTGCGGGCGCGCCAATACCTTGCCCGCCAAATGGAAAACCATTTTTTTGGTGACGGTGCTGACGCCGCCCAAGGCTACGTGCCGCCGACTGCCGCTTAAGCGGCAAACGTGAAAATCAAACGCGTCATTGTCATCGGCGCTGGTTTGGCGGGTGCCGCGGTTGCACGTGCTTTGGCCGACAAAGGGTGGAAGGTGTTGGTGCTGGAAAGCGGCAACAAGGTTTGCAGTGGTGGTTCGGGCGTGCCGGTGGGGGTGCTGTCCTGCCATGTGTCGATCGACGACAACCCGCTGTCCCAACTCACCCGCGAAGGCCTGCTGTGGACCAGACGCTTTGCGCAAGCGCATTTGGCAGAAGGTGTGGACTGGTTGGGCAGTGGTGTGTTGGAGCGTCGGCTGACGCCCCAAGGGCAGCCGCAAAAAGCCTGGTCACAACCCACGGATGACAGCATTTGGCATGGCCATTTGAGTCTGGCATCGCCCGGGCAATTGGCGGCTGCGGGCTTGACCGAAGACGACCCACCATCCCTCTGGCAACACCAAGGTGCGTGGATCAAACCGGCGGCCCTGGTGAAAGCCCTGTTGAAGCACGAGGCCATCGAGCTGCAAACCCGTGCGGAAGTGGAAACCCTGCATCGCAACACGTGCACTGGCGAATGGTGCTTGCGGATCAAAAACCACATCGCGATGTCTAACATGGGCCGTTCGCACACCCACAGCACCGAAACTGCGCCCCATGTGGTGTTGGCCCTGGGTGCGCACACGCCTGATTTTTTGAACCAGGTGCTGGATGCCGATGCCATGGGTTTGCACCCCATTGCAGGCATGGTGAGTTGGGGCTTGATGCCTGCTGCCACAACCCCAGCACTGCCTTCCTTTGCGGTGAATGGCCATGGCAGTTTTGTCAGCGGCGTGCCCACCACCGAGGGGGCCGCTTGGTACACGGGGGCGACCTTTGAGCGCAACGCGACCACCACCGCGGTCACTGCATCAGGCCACGCCCACAACCACCAGCGATTGGGTCAGTTGCTGCCCTTGGCCCAGCAACGGTTGGCGGCACAGTGGTCGGATGCCAGCCAACTGAAAGGCTGGACGGGTGCACGCTGTGCCTCGATCAACCGCATGCCCAAAGTCGGCTTGTTCGACGAAACACAGTTCCCGGGCTTGCACCTCTTGAGCGCCATGGGTGCCAGAGGCTTGACCCTCAGCTTGTTGTGCGCCGAGGTGTTGGCTTGTCACATGGACGGGGGCCCTGCACCACTGAGCGAAAAACTGATGCAAACCATGCGGTGTCAACCCACCTTGACTTGATCAGGCCAGTAAGGGGAACTGGCCAACCAAGGTCGCTCGACCACTGCTGGCTTGACCAACCACGTTTGATATAGCCCATAGGCATATGGCTCCAACTAAAAAATAGTTGGGAACCCTGATAAGCCCCCCTATAGTCCCGCCCTTATGGAAAATTTTGCATTTGTGCTAGCAGGTTTCGTGGTGGGTTTGATTGTGGGCCTCACCGGCGTCGGCGGCGGCTCTCTCATGACCCCATTGCTCATCTTTGGCTTTGGCATCAAGCCAGCGTTGGCCGTGGGCACCGATTTGCTGTTCGCTTCGGGCACCAAGTTCGGTGGCTTGCTCAACTTCGCCCGTCAACGCGTCATCCCTTGGCGCGTGGTGTTCAGCCTGAGTGCTGGCAGCGTGCCTGCGGCTTTGCTCACCTTATGGGCCTTGCATGAATGGGGCACGTCCAACCCCATGGTGCAACGGGCCATCACCTTCACCTTGGGCATCGCCCTGTTGCTCACAGCAGCAGCCACGTTGTACAAAGCCATTCGCGCACCGCGCCGTGCTGAAGAGGTCGATGACCAATCCTTGGAGCGTCCCGCCGACCATGCCAAACACCCGCTGTTGCCTGTGTTGTTTGGCGCGGTCATAGGTGTGTTGGTCACGCTCACCTCGGTGGGCGCCGGTGCCATTGGGGTCACCGTGTTGATGCTGCTTTATCCCCAATTGCCGCTCTACCGCATTGTGGCGGCTGACATCGCCTATGCCGTACCCCTCACATTGGTGGCGGGCCTGGGTCATGCCGCGTTGGGCACGGTGGATTGGTCTTTGTTGGCTTTGTTGCTGACAGGTTCGATCCCTGGCATTTGGTTGGGCTCGCACTTGATCAGTCGCGTGCCCGAACGGTTCATCCGCTCTGCCCTTTCTGTGTTGTTGGCTTGGGCTGGCAGCAAACTTGTTTTGATCTGAACACACCATGTACCAATACACCGACTTCGACCGCCGTTTCATCCATGAGCGCGCCGCTCAATACCGCGATCAACTCACACGCCGCTTGAATGGCCAACTCAGCGAAGAAGAGTTTCGGCCGCTGCGTTTGCAAAACGGTTGGTATCTGCAGCGCTATGCGCCCATGCTGCGCGTGGCCGTGCCTTATGGCGAACTCAACAGCGCGCAGTTGCGCGTGTTGGCACACATTGCCCGCGAATACGACCGTCCCGACGAGGCCCTGTTCCAAACCGCGCAAGCCAAGCAAAACGGCATTGGCGGCATTCCAGCGCCCGCCTTGAGCCATGGCTACGCCCATTTCACCACCCGCCAAAACCTGCAATACAACTGGATTCCGTTGGCGAAAAGCGCCGATGTGATGGACCTGTTGGCCACCATCAACATGCACGGCATCCAAACCAGTGGCAATTGCATCCGCAACATCACCTCGGACGAGCGAGCCGGTGTGGCGGTGGATGAAATCGTCGACCCGCGCGCCTTTGCCGAAATCTTGCGCCAATGGAGCACCCTCCACCCCGAGTTTGCGTTCCTGCCCCGCAAATTCAAAATCGCCATCAGCGGCGCCACCGAAGACCGAGCTGCCACGGCTTGGCACGATGTGGGCTTGCATGTGCAACGCAACGCGGCTGGCGAAGTGGGCTTTCGCGTCATGGTGGGGGGTGGCATGGGCCGCACCCCGATCACCGCCAGCGTGATTCGCGAGTTTTTGCCTTGGCACCAAATCCTCAACTACCTCGAAGCCGTGCTGCGCGTCTACAACCGCTTCGGCCGTCGCGACAACAAGTACAAAGCGCGCATCAAAATTTTGGTCAAAGCCGAAGGCCAGGCTTATGTGGACCAAGTCGAAGCCGAGTACCAACGCATCCTGACGCAAGACGGCGCACCCCACACCATCACCCCAGCCGAGTTGGACCGTGTGAGCGCGAGTTTTGCGCCTCCCAACTTGGACCACCAGTTCAACTGGTCAGCCGAGGCAGTGCACGCACAATTGGCCCTCGCAGCGGATGAAGACCCTCAATTTGCGCGTTGGTTGAAGCAAAACGTGGCCCCGCACCGCAACCCGCATTTGCGTGTGGTCACCTTGTCGTTCAAGCGCCTGGGGCAAGCCCCTGGGGATGCCACCGCCGACCAACTCGATGCATCGGCCCAGTTGGCTGACAAATACTCGGCGGGCGAGGCCCGTGTCAGCCACGATCAAAACCTTGTCCTGCCTTGGGTGGCCGCCGAGCAACTCACTGCACTTTACAAAGAAGCCAAAGCACTGGGCTTGGCCAAACCCAACATTCGTTTGCTCACCGACATGATTGCCTGCCCTGGCGGCGATTACTGCGACCTGGCCAATGCGCGTTCATTGCCCATTGCCGCGGCGATTACCGAGCGTTACCAGGATTTGGACGAGTTGTTTGACCTGGGCGAGATCGATTTGCACATCAGCGGTTGCATCAACTCCTGCGGTCACCACCACAGCGGCCACATCGGCGTCTTGGGCGTGGACAAAGACGGCCAGGAGTGGTACCAGGTGACCTTGGGCGGATCGGACGGCTCGCGCTTGAGCGGCGACCCGAAAGCGGGCAAGGTGGTTGGTCCTTCTTTCTCTTCTGCGGAGGTGGTGGATGTGATTGAAGCGGTGCTGCAGGTCTACACCGAGCAACGCCAGCATGGCGAAACCTTCATCGACGCCCTGCGCCGCATCGGCATCGACCCCTTCAAGGTGGCGGCCAATGCGGCGCGTCATCCTGCCGATGACGAGGCCTTGAGTCCTGTTGTTTGAAAGACCCTGATGAACTTACTCACCCCCACAGACACTTTCAACCCCGCCGATTTGCAACTGCCCAATGACGCCGACCCCATGGCTCAGACCTTAGAGGGTGTGCAAACCATCGAACTGCACTTCCCCCAATTCACGGATGGTCGCGCCTTCAGCCAAGCGCTGATGCTGCGCCGCCGCTGTGGGTTCAAAGGAGAGATTCGCGCCACTGGGGATGTGCTGGTGGACCAACTCAGCCAGATGCAGCGCTGCGGTTTTTCCAGCGCGGTGTTGCGCGCCGATCAGAGCCTGGCGAAAGGGCAAGAATTGCTGGCTCATTTCAGCGGTTTTTACCAAGGCGATGTGACCCAGCCCCAACCCTTGTTTGCCCGATGAAACCCCTCACCCCAGCCACCACGCTGCACGCCAAACCCAGCATCAACTTCGCTGAGAAACTGGCTGCCACCCAAGCCCATTTGAAGGCTGCTGCCAGCGAATTGCAGCCTTTGAAACAAGCTTCCAGCTTGGGCGCTGAAGACGTGGTCATCACCCACATCATCAACAGTCTGAGCCTGGACATCCCCGTGTTTGTGCTGGAAACCGGCGCCTTGCACAGCGAAACTCTGGCCTTGCTCGAGCGCTTGCAGGCCCACTCACGCGCCCCGGTGCAGGTGTACAAGCCGCAACAGGATGCGGTCATCGCTTTTGTGAAACACCCTGGTCAGCAAGCCATTTTTGAGAGCATCGCCAACCGCAAAGCCTGCTGCGGTGTGCGCAAACTCGAGCCCCTGGGGCGCGCTTTGCAAGGACAACAAGCCTGGGTCACGGGTTTGCGCCGCGAGCAGTCGCAAGCGCGGGCCGAGGTGTCGGCCCAAGAAGCCGAAGTCGCCAACGGTGTGCCCATCCTCAAACTCAACCCCTTGGTGGACTGGACCTGGGGCGATGTCTGGCACTACATCGCCACCCACCAGGTGGATTACAACCCGCTGCACGACCAGTTTTTCCCCAGCATCGGTTGTGCCCCTTGCACCCGAGCCATCAGCCTGGGCGAGGACTTCCGCGCCGGCCGTTGGTGGTGGGAAGACGAATCAGCCAAAGAATGCGGATTGCACGTGAAAGCCTGAACCATGAACGCCAGAAACGACAACGAGTTGCACACCCTGAGCAACGCCCATTTGGACGCGCTTGAGGAAGAAACCATCTTCATCCTGCGCGAAGTGGCGGCTGCATTCGAGCGCCCCACCCTGCTGTTTTCGGGTGGTAAAGATTCGCTGGTGATGCTCAAGTGCGCCGAGAAAGCCTTTGGCGTGGGTCGCATCCCCTACCCGCTGTTGATGATCGACACCGGCCACAACTTCCCCGAAATGACCGATTTCCGTGACTTGCGCGCCAAAGAACTGGGTGCTGAACTCATCGTCCGCAGCGTGGAAGATTCCATGAAGCGCGGGACCGTGCGCCTGGCCCACCCTGGCGAGAGCCGCAATGTGCACCAATCGGTCACCTTGCTCGAAGCCATCGAGGAATTCCGCTTTGACGCGCTGATCGGCGGGGCTCGCCGCGATGAAGAAAAAGCCCGCGCGAAAGAGCGCATCTTCAGCCACCGTGACAGCTTTGGTCAGTGGCAGCCCAAGTCGCAGCGGCCTGAACTGTGGAACCTGTTCAACACCCGTCTGCACCCTGGCGAGCATTTCCGCGTCTTCCCTATCTCCAACTGGACCGAGTTGGACGTGTGGCAGTACATCGCCCGCGAACACATCGCCCTGCCCTCGCTCTACTACAGCCACACCCGCGACGTGATTGAGCGCCGTGGGTTGCTGATCCCTGTGACCCCCATGACCCCGCCCAAAGACGGTGAAGTGGTGCAACAACGCCAAGTGCGATTTCGCACGGTGGGCGACATCACCTGCACCTGCCCGGTGGAAAGCAACGCCGCCACGCCCGAGGACATCGTGATCGAAACCCTGGCCGCCGACGTGAGTGAGCGCGGTGCCACCCGCATGGACGATCAAACCTCCGAGGCGTCCATGGAAAAACGCAAAAAAGAAGGCTATTTCTGATGACCGCCCAACTCGCCACCCGCCCCGCCCTGAAGTTCATCACCTGTGGTTCGGTCGATGACGGCAAGTCCACCCTGATCGGTCGTTTGCTGGTGGATTCCAAGTCGGTGCTGCAAGACCACTTGGCTGGTGTGCAACGCCAGGGTGAAACCGATTTGGCCTTGTTGACCGATGGCTTGTCTGCCGAGCGCGAGCAAGGCATCACCATCGACGTGGCCTACCGCTACTTCAGCACCGAGACCCGCAAGTTCATCATTGGTGACGCCCCCGGCCACGAGCAATACACCCGCAACATGGTGACGGCCGCTTCCAGCGCCGACGCCGCGGTGGTGTTGGTCGACGCCACCAAGGTGGACTGGGCCCAGACTGGCCTGAGCCTGCTGCCGCAAACCCGCCGCCACAGCCTGTTGCTCAAGCTGCTGCGCGTGCCCTCGGTCATCTTCGCCATCAACAAACTCGACGCCGTGGCCGACGCCACCACCGCCTTTGTCCACATCGCCCAAGCCTTGCAGCAGTTTGCCGATGACGCGGGGATGGACGTGAACGCCATCGTGCCGATCTCGGCCCTGAAGGGCTGGAACGTGGTGAGCGCCTATCCCGATTGGTGCCATTACAGCGGCCCCAGCTTGCTCGAGCTGCTCGAGCGCCTGCCTGTCACCCCGGCCGATGACGAAGGCGATTTGGCTTTCGCGGTGCAATGGGTGGAGAAATTCCACGACAGCGCCGACACTTCCAAGGGCCGTCGCGTCTATTGGGGTCGTGTGGGCACCGGCGTGGCGCGCGTGGGCGACAGCGTGAAGGTGTTCCCCAGCGGGCAAAGCGCGGTCATCAAAGAAGTGTTGTCCGCCGTGCGCACCTCGGGCGATGTGGCGGCGGGTCACAGCGCGGGCGTGGTGCTCGACCACGAGGTGGACGTGTCTCGCGGCGACTGGTTGCTGGCTGACGCCGCCCCCGCACATGCATGGCCGGATCCGGCGAGGAACGAATTGCGAGCCACCATTGTCTGGCTCGACGACGATCCATTGGTGGTGGGCCGGGTTTATTGGGCACTGCACGGCCACCGCTGGGTCAAGGCCCGGGTCAAAACCATTGAGAACCGCATCGACATCCACACGGTGACGGCCATGCCCGCCAGCGAATTGCAGCCCAACGCGATCGGCCAAGTGGTTTTGGGCCTGCAACAAGCCCTGCCGGTCAGCCCTTACGCCACATCGCGCAGTTTGGGTTCGCTGGTCTTGATTGACCCGACCAGCCACCACACAGCGGGTGCGGTGTTGGTCTCGGCCTGAAAACCGCCATCCACAAGCCGCCTTGAGGCCAATCGCAGCACCGCAATGGCAAGAAGTTGGCTGGCCTTAAAATGATGATTCTTTCAGTTCAATCATCGTCACCATGACCCACGTTGTCACAGAATCTTGCATCCGCTGTAAATACACCGACTGTGTCGATGTTTGCCCTGTCGATTGTTTCCGCGAAGGCCCCAACTTCCTCACCATCGACCCCGACGAATGCATTGACTGTGCCGTGTGCATTCCCGAATGCCCAGTCAACGCCATTTTTGCCGAGGAAGATGTGCCCAGCAACCAGGTGCACATGATCGCCTTGAACGTCGAGTTGGCCCGTTCCGGCTGGCCCAGCATCACCAAACGCAAAATTCCCCTGCCCGACGCCGATGACTGGAAAGACAAAACGGGCAAGCTGAGCGAGTTGACCCGCTGAACGCCGCCTCCCCCCAGAACCCCCCAATCACCTGCACCGATGCGCTGATCATTGGCGCAGGGCCCGTGGGCCTATTCCAAGCCTTTCAACTGGGTTTACAAGACATCCGCTGTCACATCGTGGACAGCTTGCCCCACGAAGGCGGCCAATGCGCTGAGTTGTATGGCGACAAGCCCATATACGACATTCCAGGTTTGCCCCGCTGCACCGGCCATGAACTCATTGAGCGCTTGCGAACCCAAGTGAAACCCTTTGCCCCGGTGTTTCACGGGGGCCAAAGCGTCAGCCGCTTGACCCCCCAGGGTGAGGGCTTTGCGGTGCAAACCAGCCAGGGCAGCCTGTTTCAGGCCCGCTGCGTGGTCATTGCCGCAGGCGTGGGCGCTTTCGAGCCGCGCAGCCTGCCACAGGCGGCCTTCAAAACTTTGCATGGGCAACAAGTGTTTTTTGCTGGCCAAGAACCCAGCGTGTTTGCCGCGCAAGACTGTTTGGTGGTCGGAGGAGATGCTGGCGCCATCGAAGCTGCTTTGCAATTGTGTGGCGCATCCCCAGGTTTGGGCCCGCGCCAAGTGGGCCTGATGCACCGGCGCGATGCCTGGGATGCCCCCTCGGAGTTGATCGCCCGCCTGCGCCATGCCGTTCAAACCGGGGCGCTGGCCCTGCACATTGGACAATTGACCGAGCCTGCTTTGCACGGTCACCGCATGCACTCGGTCCAATGGTTGGACAGCGCTGGAGCCGCCCATGATTTGCCCTGCACCGCCATTTGGGTTCAGCTCGGTTTATCACCCCAGTTGGGGCCTATTGCCCAATGGGGTTTGGCCATGCAGCGCAAGCAACTGGTGGTCGACAGCGCCAGCTTTGCCACATCGATGGCGGGCATTTTTGCAGTTGGCGACATCAACACCTACCCGGGCAAACAAAAACTGATTGTTTGCGGCTTTCACGAGGCCACCTTGGCCGCTTTTGCCATCGCCAATCATTTGCGACCCAACACCCACACCACGCTGCAATACACCACCACCTCAAGCCATCTGCACCGACTGCTGGGCGTGGATGGGCGATAATAGGCGAACTTGCCGTTGGCAAGCCGCTGGGGGTGCTGAAGCTTTGCCGTTCAAAGCCGACGCTGAGAAAGTCCCTTTGAACCTGATTGAGGTAATCCTCGCGCAGGGAAGCATGCAGCACCACTGCCCCATGGGTTTTGACGGTCTGCTTTTTCCCTGTGTCAACTTGCCAGAAGACACACCATGGACAACACAAACAACCAAGCCCTGACCCCGGTCTGCCCTGACCAACGCGTCTTCGATGCGCGCAGCCATGCCAGCCTTTGGTTCAGCCTGGGTGTGGGATTGCTGGTGATGCAAGTGGGGGCCTATTTGGTGCCTGCCGTGGGCACGCAAGAGGCCACCTGGGCCATATTACTGGGCTCTGCGCTCGGTGCCGGTCTGCTGGCTTGGACTGCCCAAATTGGGTGCGACAGCGGCCTGTCCAGCGCTGGATTGATGCACCTGGTCTATGGCCCATCGCTGGCCCGCCTGCCCGTGCTGCTCAATGTTGTGCAATTGTTGGGTTGGACCGCCTTTGAATTGGTGGTTATGCGCGACGGCAGTTCCGCCATCTTGCAGCAAACCTGGGGCCTGGACCCCGCCGCCCCGCTGACCTTGGCCCTGAGCACCTTGGTGTGGGGCTTGGTATTGGCCGCCTTGATGGCGGGCAGTATGTTGGGCCTGGTTCGGGGTTTCATCAGCCGCTGGGGCTTGCCTTTGGTGGTGTTATCGCTGCTGTGGCTGAGTTGGCATTTTCTGGGCGTCGCCCAGGCCAAAGATTGGCAGGCGATTTGGAATCGCCCGGGCACAGGCGGCATGAGCGCGCTCAATGCCTTGGACCTGGTGGTGGCCATGCCGGTGTCTTGGCTGCCCCTGGTGGCCGATTACGCCCGGCACGGCCGCAGTCGCCGCGGCACCTTGGGCGGCACTTGGTGGGGGTATGCGCTGGCCAATGTGTGGTGCTACGCCTTGGGTGTGCTGGTGGCTTCAGTGGTCGAGCCAGGTACTGACTTGGTCACCGCCTTGCTATTGGCGCAAGGCGGCTTGCTGGCGCTGGGTTTGATTTTGTTGGACGAACTCGACAATGCTTATGGCGACCTGTACTCAGGTGCCTTGTCGGCCCACAGCCTGCAACCGCAAACCCCGTTGAAACGCTTTGGTCTCTGGGGTGCCGTGTTGTGCACCGGTTTGGCCATGGCCTTGCCCATGCACAACCTGGAGCCGTTTTTGCTCACGCTCAGCTCGGTGTTTGTGCCTTTGTACGGGGTGATCTTAGGCCGTCTTGGCTTTGGCGGTGGCAACACACCCATCAACGCAGGCGGGGTGAATCTTGGAACCACGGCGCTGTGGTTGGCGGGCATTGGCCTGTACCACGCGCTGGCCACCTGGGCCCCAACCTGGGGATCGGCCTTGCCCACCTTGGCCGTGACAGTGTGCCTGGGTTTCTGGACCCGACCAATGCATGATCTCAAAGCACAGTGAGGTGACTGGCGTGAGGCGCATACCCGTGGTTGAGAGGGCCGTGGCCCTGTCCGGTTTGGACTTTGGCACCGCTTTCGATGGCCTGCAAAACATAGGCGCGCGCCAAAGTCACGGCTTGTTCCAGGCCATGGCCCAAGGCCAGATGCGCGGCAATGGCCGACGACAAGGTGCATCCCGTGCCATGGACATTGGCGCTTTCAATCCGCGGCGAGGCCCAGTGCAGCGCTTGTGCGTCGGGTCGGGCCAGCCAATCGACCACCACTGCGCCCGGCATATGCCCGCCTTTGAGCAAAACCGCACGGGCGCCCATGGCCAGCAAGTCATGGGCGCGGGCTTGCAAAGCCGTGGGGTCGGTCAACGCCTGGCCCAACAACCAAGCGGCTTCGTCCAAATTGGGCGTGATCAGGCTGGAGCGCGGAAACACCTCGCTGACCAACACCGCCAGGGTGTCCTCGGCGATCAAGCGGTCGCCACTGGTGGCCACCATCACCGGGTCAAAAACCACATGCGCGGGCTGGTAGCGGTCCAAGGCCCAGGCCACGACCCGGGCCACCTCGGGGGTGTGCAACATGCCAATCTTGACGGCATCCACCCCGATATCGTCCATCACCGACTCAATTTGCGCCTGCAAAAATGCCGCAGGCACCGCATGGATGGCTTGCACGCCTCGCGTGTTTTGCGCAGTCAAGGCGGTGATGGCACTCATCCCATAGCAGCCCAAGGCGGCAAATGTTTTCAAGTCGGCCTGGATGCCTGCGCCGCCCCCACTGTCCGATCCGGCAATGGTCAAAACACGGGCGTAACGGTGGGTGTGGGTGGGGTTCATGCCAGGCATTATCAAGAATGTGCGGTGTGCACATGAGCACCCTGCCTTGGAGCGTGGTTTTGGGCGCTGGCCTGATGGGCCGCTTGCTGGCCCATACCTTGGCCTTGGAAGGCCATCGGGTGGAGGTTTACGAGGCCCAGCAATCCGATGCCCAAGGTGCAGCAGCCCGGGTGGCAGCGGCCATGTTGGCCCCCTTGGCCGAATCGGCGATCACCGAATTGAGCGTGGTGCGCATGGGCCAACACGCATTGCTGCGCTGGCCCGAGTTGCTGGCCCGATTGCCCAGGCCCGTTTTTTTTCAGCAAAACGGCACTTTGATCCTTTGGCACCGCCAAGACGCGGGAGAAGCCCGCCGCCTCACCCAGGTGCTGGCGCATACCCAGCTTGCCTGCCCCAGTTTGCCCGCTGCTGAGATGCTCGCTGGCAGCGCAGTCACAGCGCATGAGCCATGCATGGCCGAGCGCTTTGCCCAGGCCATGTACCTGCCTGGCGAAGGCCAACTCGACAACCGCGAGTTGCTCGACGCATTGCTACTGGGCTTGCAACAGCAACAGGTGGTATTGCAATGGGACTGTCCACGCAAGCCCAGCGACTTTGCCCCAGGCAACCCCGGTCAACCCGACTGGGTGTTTGACTGCCGTGGCCTGGGGGCCAAGCCACAGTGGTCGGACCTCAGAGGCGTGCGCGGCGAAGTCATTCGCCTGCATGCGCCTGGCGTGCAACTGTCGCGTCCGACCCGCTTGTTACACCCGCGTTACCCCATCTACATCGCGCCCAAGCCCAACGATCTATTTGTCATCGGTGCCACCGAAATCGAAACCGAAGACCCCTCGCCCGCCAGCGTGCGCTCCACGCTGGAGTTGCTCAGCGCGGCCTACAGCGTGCACCCGGGTTTTGGCGAAGCGCGCATCATGGAGGTGGCCGCCCAGGCGCGGCCCACCCTGGCCGATAACCTGCCGCAAATCCGATGTCTGGGGCCGCGCAGTGTGCAAGTCAACGGTTTGTACCGCCATGGTTTTTTGATCGCCCCAGCCCTGCTCGATGCCTTGATGCAATGGCTGCGAACCGGCCAACACAGCTTGGCCGACAATTGGGGCCTGCGCTTTGACCCCAACCCATGAACGCCCCTTTGGAAACCATTGCTGTGCTGATCAATCAGCTGCCACATCAATTGCCCGCCGGCGCAACCTTGGCCGACGCGATTGCACGGTTTGGCATTGCACCGCCATTTGCCGCTGCGGTCAATTTGCAATTTGTGCCCCGCAGCCAGTACCACTTGCACCCCTTGCAAGCCGAAGATGCGATTGAACTCATTGCCCCTATTACCGGCGGCTAAAGTCACTGCATGAACCCGCTCAGCCCCACAGCCAACGGAGACGACCCAGACCCTTTGGTCCTGTACGGCCAAAGCTTTAGCAGCCGTTTGCTGCTGGGCACCTCGCGCTACCCCTCGCCCACCATCATGGCGCAAGCGATGGATCGGGCGCAACCGGCCATGATCACCGCCTCCTTGCGCCGACAAACCGCGCAAGGGGACCACTCGGCCACGTTTTGGAAATTGCTGCAAGCCATGGGTGTGCCCGTGCTGCCCAACACCGCAGGTTGCCACAGCTTGCAAGAGGTCATCACCACGGCAGAGATGGCGCGTGAAGTGTTTGGCACCGATTGGATCAAGCTGGAACTGATCGGCGACGACTACAGCCTGCAACCCGACACCTTGAACCTGCCAGAAGCGGCATCGCAGTTGATCCAAAAAGGCTTCAAGGTGCTGCCCTATTGCACCGAGGACTTGGTGCTGTGCCAAAAGCTGGTGGACGTGGGCTGCCAAGCGGTGATGCCCTGGGCCGCTCCCATTGGCACTGGCAAAGGCCCCATCAACCCCTACGCGCTGCGCATGCTGCGCGAGCGCTTGGACGTGCCCATGATCGTCGACGCCGGCTTGGGCCTGCCCTCGCACGCGTGTCAGGTGATGGAGTGGGGTTATGACGCCGTGCTGCTCAACACAGCCGTGGCCTTGGCGCAAAACCCGGTGGCCATGGCTGGTGCGTTTGCCGATGCGGTGAACGCGGGCCGCGCGGCGTTTTTGTCGGGGGCCATGCAAGCCCAAGAAACCGCCCAAGCCAGCACACCGGTGCTGGGCACGCCGTTTTGGCACCAGGCTTGAAGCGCGACATGCCCCTTGCCTTTTTACCTGCTGCATTCCACAGATGACCACCCCACACGGCACATCGGCTTGGGCGCAGCAAATGGCCCAGCATCATGCGCAGCTTCAAATTGGCCAGCCGCTGCGCGCCGCCGAGGCCGCCTTGCCCGCAGACTCCGACTTGCCCCAGGCCCAAGCTGCCGCCCTGCAAGGGGCGAGGATGCTCGGCTTCATCGAGGCCGATGCCCAATGCGTGGCTAAAGCCTGGTGGCACCAAACCCAGCGCGTCGGGCATTTTGACCCCCTGCATTGGCCCGATCAAGCGGTTGATTTTCAGATGCCCGCGTGGCCGCGACAAAACGCCTTTGCCCCCTGCCCCCGCGCCCTGGGCTTGTATGCGGTGTTGCCCAACGCTGAGTGGGTGGCCCGCATGGCCCAAGCCGGTGTTCCCACCTTGCAACTGCGCTTCAAATCCGACGAGCCCGCTGAGGTGGCCACGGAGGTGCGCGCAGCGGTCAAGGCCGTGGAAGGCACCGAGGCATTGCTGTTCATCAACGACCATTGGCAACACGCCATCGATGCCGGCGCCTATGGCGTTCACCTGGGCCAAGAAGACCTGGACAGCGCCGACTTATCGGCCATCCGAAAAGCTGGCTTGCGCCTGGGCCTCAGTACCCACGGCTACGCCGAAATGATGCGCGCCGATGCCCTGAGCCCCAGCTACATCGCCATGGGTGCGGTGTTTCCCACCACCTTGAAAAACATGCCCACCGCCCCCCAAGGGCTGGGTCGTTTGGGTGCGTATGCCAAGCTGATGCAAGGCCACAGTTTGGTGGCCATTGGTGGCATTGATGATGCCCGCTTTGCAGATGTACAAAGGACTGGCGTGGGGTCGATTGCGGTGGTGCGGGCTTTGGTGGCGGCTGCTGATCCGCAGGGGGTGGCGCGGGACTTGATGCGGCGTATGGTGGGTGGTTGAACGGGCGAATAGCGTTCACCCCACAAAGTCAAGCTCAAGTCTTTGAATCGACCCCACCCAATTTGTTTGCTACAATGTTTGGTTAGCAAATGCTTGTGAGTCAACATTTTTCAGCTAACTTTCAAGACAGTTTTTTGCTAGAAAAAACCGAATACATTCCTCGATAGCTCAGTCGGTAGAGCGCCGGACTGTTAATCCGTAGGTCCCTGGTTCGAGCCCAGGTCGAGGAGCCACTCTAAAAGGCACTGATTTATTCAGTGCTTTTTTATTTTCTGGACAGTTTTCTGTCACCCACCGAGCCAGGGAGCGACTTTTGGCTCGTTGTTTTTGCACGTGTATTGCACGTCCAATGCAATTTTCAGTCAAGCAAGGGGTCACACATGGATGATGGCCTGATTCATGATTCACTGGCATTCAGCAACTTGTCAATGAACGATTTGGAAGTCAGTCGTTTTATCCACCACATCAAAGCTCGGCCATTTTCACCAGCTCGCCAGGCCAGGCTGCTTTGACTTGGGGGACGCGGCGTTTCAACATCGAGCAAAACGATCAAGCCTTTACGCACCAGTGGGGTTGCCACGTGGGACGTTAAAAAGCCGCAACCCAAGCCCATAAGAATGGCTTCCAGCTTGGCAGCTGGATCAGGTACTGACAATCGCAGCCTGTTGTCCTGAAGGCCGTAAGGCAAAAGTGGCATGGCTCGCGAGGTGTCGCCAACAAGGATGGCCCGATGAATAGCGAGTTGTTCATGGGGCACCGGGCCCTGGTGCAATGCCAAAGGATGCTTGACCGAAACCGCAAGCACATAACTGGTTTCAAACATCAAAGCTGACTCAAAACCTTCACCGAAATGGACGGCAACAGGCGCCCCCACAATCAAATCAGCACGACCTGATGCAAGGGCTTCCCAGGAACCGGCAGCTGCTTCCCGGCGGCTCTTGAACAGAATGATGGTGGACAGCTAAAACTTCTGGCACCACTTCAATACACCTCGTTGGAAGCTCGGGCGCTCGCGGACGGCATCCGCCCAGGCGCGGACCTTGGGAAACGGTTCGAAGGAGTAATTCACTCCGATCAACGTGAAATGCAGAGGCGCCCACGCAATATCGGCGAGTGAGAAGGAATCGCCGACGAGCCAACGATGTTGACCAAGCGCGACTTCGGCCTTGGTCCAACACTCATCCAATGTCCTGCGTGCGGTATCGATCTGTTCCTGCGAGAAGCCCTCGGCACTACCGCTCGTTCGGTGAAAAGCGATGAGTTCCGGATCCTTCTGCAGTTTCGTGTACTCGTCGGAATCTGCGCTCGAATGCTTGAACACGCCACGCATCTTGTTGTTGTAGATGGTCGTCTTGACTGCCTTGATGTGAATGCCTGTGGCCAATTTGAGCCAAGCGTGTACTTCGGCTCTCCCTGCCTCATCTGCAGGTTGCAAAGCGGGCTCAGGGAAGGTTTTGTCCAGGTACTCAATGATGTCGTCAGACTCGATCATCAGGACACCGTCGTGCACCAGAGCCGGTACCAGGCCCAGAGGATTGATGGAAAAGTACTCCGGTGTCCGGGTCTCATTCTTCTTGAGGTCCAGGTGATGACTCACCCACTGCTGGTCCTTTTCCTCCAGGGTCATGCGAACCCGCATTGAGCAGTTTGAGATGTCACCGTGGTAGAGATGCAGGCCCTTGAGGCTGAGCACCTCCGTGTTCTTCGTGGCAATGACGCCCATGATTACCTCCGATTCAATAGGTCGTTACCAGAGTGCGGCGGGCCATCCAGACGGCCCGATGGCGCCATTATTTGCCGGTCGGTCTGGTCGCGACACCACAAGGCACCTCTAGCTGATATAGGGAAAAGGAATGGAAGCGTTCGTAACTTTGGGACCATACGCTTGCTGCGCCGCAACGCCGACCCATTCACGGCTCCTACTTTCTGTCTGTGTCATAGGAAAGACGCATAGCTGCTAGTGGCGATCTCCTCTATATGCATCGGCCTCGCGTTCCTACACTCTGCCGACTCAACACGATGCCGGACCAAAGGAGCGTGAACATGTCGTCGTTAGCAGAACTGGCTGAACTCGATCGTCTGTGGATTGGCGGTACATGGTCGCCTCCAGCGGAGGCCAGAACTTTCGATGATCTGCGGCCGCTGGACTCGCAGGTCTACGCCAGGGTAGCCCGCGGTGGAATCGCCGACATCAACCGCGCCGTCGCCGCTGCCAAGCAGGCGTTCGGTACCTACCGCCATTGCCTCGCGAAAGACAGGGAAGCCTGGCTGATGGAGGCCGCTCATTTGCTATCCCGCCGTAAGCCGCAGTTCATGGACGCGCTCATCGACGAGATTGGTTCGCCTTTGAAGAAGGCCGAATTCGAGTTCGGGAAAGCATTGAGCATGTTGCGGGCCGCCTCTGGGATGGCGCGTCAGGCGAAAGGTGAGGTGATCCCTTCCGATCATGCTGGGAGGGTCTCGCTGTCGATACGTCAACCCCTGGGAGTCGTGGCTGCTATCACGCCCTTCAATGTGCCCTTGATCAAGGGGGTGAGATTGACGGCCAACCCACTTGCCCTGGGCAACACGGTGGTTCTGCTTCCATCTGAAGAAGCGCCCATCATCGCTGTGATGCTGGCGGACCTCTACGATGAGGCGGGCATTCCAAAAGGTGCCCTCAATGTGGTGTCCGGATTCGGCCATGAAATTGGTGACGCCCTGACAAGCCATCCCGATGTTTCGATGGTGACGTTCACTGGGTCGAGTCGCGTTGGTGCACACATTCAACGCATATGTGCCGAGCGGAACAAGCGGGTGACCCTCGAGTTGGGTGGCAAGAGCCCCATGGTTGTTCTGGCAGATGCCGACCTTGAAAAGGCTGTTCCTGCCGCGATTCATGGAATTTTCACGTTCCAGGGTCAGGTATGTATGGGAAACAGCCGCATCTACGTGGAGCGTCCCGTGTTCGACAGCTTTGTCTCGGCGTTTGTTAGTGCAACAGAACGCCTTGGCATGGGTGATCTCAGGGATCCGCAAACAACGATTGGACCGATCATCTCTGAGCGGCAGCGCCAGCGGGTTCGGCATCACATTGCCGATGCGGTCGAGAAAGGCGCGACACTTTTGACAGGCGGCAAGTGGGACGGAAATAGGTGTCAGCCCACGATCCTCACAGGCGTCACCGAGGACATGATCTGTTGCAAGGAAGAAACCTTCGGCCCCGTGGTGGCGGTATACCCCGTCGACAACTACGAAGAGGCGTTGCGATGCGCGAACGATACCCGGTATGGCCTGTCGTCAGCCATTTTCACGCGCGACCTCGAGCGGTCAATGCATTTTGCCCAGCATGTCGGCGCAGCCATGTGCCACATCAATGCGTCTGCGCTTCAGGACGAACCGCATGTGCCTTTTGGCGGCAACGGTGCCAGCGGCATGGGTCGCGAGGGAACCTATGCGGACATTGAGGCCATGACAGAAGTTAAGTGGATCACGATCAACGACTAGGCGCCCACCATGTACACACTTTATCACCACGGATCTTCCGTCTGCGCTGCCAAGGTTCGATTCGCAATGGGAGAAAAGGGAATTGCCTGGGAGGGGAAGTACCTCGACATTCTTGCAGGCGATCAGTTCAAGCCGGCGTACCTGAAACTGAATCCCAAGGCAGTTGTCCCCACACTGGTGCACGACGACATCGTGATCCCGGAGTCGACCGTGATCTGTGAATACCTGGACATGGTGGAACCATCCACATCCCTGCATCCATCGGATCCGTGGCAGCATGCGCAGGTACGCTACTGGAGCAAGGCATGTGATGAAGAACTGCACCCCGCCTGTGCGGTTCTTACCTTCGTTGTCTCTCACCGTCACACGATCGCCCGCCTTGGCAAGGAGAAGCTGGAGGAGTTCCTGTCCTCCACCCCGGACCTGTCGGTCACTTCCGATTGGAAGGCGAAGAAGCGCCTGTTTGTGGAGAACGGCTTCAAGGCACACGGGGCAGCAGAGGCGCTCAAGCTGTATGACGGTTACCTCAAAAAGATGGAGCAGGAACTGCAAGGCCACGATTGGTTGGTGGGGGACCGGTTCACCTTTGCGGATGTGTCCATGACACCGTACGTGAACCGACTGGCCATGATGAGCCTGTCCCGCATGTGGATCCACGGCCGGCTTCCCAACGTCGAGCGCTGGTTTGAGCGCATCCAGAAGCGCCCGCACTTTAAGCCTCAACTTCTGGATTGGGTACCAGAGCAGTTGACCGCCGATCTGCGCGAGAACGGGGCACGCAGTTGGCCGGATGTGGCTCGTATCCTCAACATCGAAACCTGAAGGGGGCTGAGAGTGAATTCCAATGGAAGAGTGGCCGGCAAGGTTGCCGTCGTTACCGGTGCCGCGCAAGGCATAGGCGCTGTTTTTGCGAAGGCCTTGGCACACGAAGGTGCCAAAGTTATCGTCGCGGATGTGATCGACACCAGCAAATGTGTTCAAGCGATCCTTGATGCGGAAGGCGAGGCCCTCGGGGTCCAGGCCGACATCACATCGAATGCGGATCTCGCAGCGCTTGTCCGGGAGGCGGAGGCTGCATTCGGTCCCGTTCAGATCCTAGTCAACAACGCTTCGTTGTTTACCCGGCTTCAGCTCAAACCGCTGATGCAGATGTCGGAAGAGGACTGGGACCGGGTCATGACTGTCAACGCACGGGGAACGTTCCAGGTCTGCAAGGCGGTCGTGCCTTCGATGCTGAAGGTCGGTGGCGGAAAGATCATCAACATCGGTTCCGGTACGGTGTATTACGGTCCGCCGGGTATGGCGCACTACACCGCGTCCAAGGGTGCTGTGGTTGCATTGACCAAGACTCTGTCCAGGGAGCTTGGCGACAAGAACATCCAAATCAACGCGATCAACCCGGGCCTGACCGAAAGCGAGGGTATGCAGGGAAACTCGCAGTTCGATCCTGCGCGAGCACCTACGGTCGCATCGCGCGCGATCAAGCGGGAAATGCGGCCAGAGGACCTGATCGGCACGCTGATGTACTTGTGCACGCCCGACAGTGACTTCGTGACAGGACAGTGTCTGAATGTGGACGGCGGAAAGATCAATACCTGATTGGACAGCGTCCATCCGTACCTCTATAACAGAGCAGGAGATCCCCATGAAATCCCCCATGCGACGCAAGATGTCCCTGATGTTGCCGGCGCTGGTTGCGGCGACGTATGGAACCGCCATTGCACAGACCAACCGGACTGGTCGGCTGGTGGTCGGAGTCCCCGCCGGCAGCCCGCTGGACTCGCTGGCCCGCGTACTCACCGAGAAGCTTCGCGTGGCGCTGGACATGCCGATGATCGTCGACAACAAGCCGGGTGCATCTGGTGCTATCGCCGCTGACGCGGTCCGTCAGGGCGCTTCCGATGGTTCAATTATCTGGCTCGCAACTATCGGCCAGATCGTCACCGAGCCTATCGTCAACAAGGCTGTGGTTCGCTTCGATCCACTCAACGACTTCATACCTGTCGCACAGATTGCCACCTACGACATTGCGCTGGCTGTCGGCCCCGCGGCCCCTGTCAAGACCTTTGGAGAGTATCTGGCGATGATCAAGGCGGATCCCGGAAAGAGGTCGTTTGGAACGCCGGGTGTCAACAACCTCCCGCACTTTTTCACAAGCGTGGTGGAAAAGGCAGCGGGAGTCCAGATGATCAACGTGCCATACAAGGGAGGGGGCGAGGCGATGAACGCCGCGATTGGCGGCCAAACCGTAGCGATCACCAGCGGCGTCGGCGACCTGATCCAGATGCACAGGGCCGGCAGGATCCGGATCCTGGCCACATCAGGCGCCAAACGAAGCAGCTTCACACCGGAGGTTCCGACTTTCAAGGAGGCCGGCTTCCCAATTGAAGGGCAGGGATGGTTTGGGATCTTTGTCCACAAGGCAACCCCCCGGGACGTCGTTCTGCGTATCAACAAGGCAGCAAACGATGCGCTCCGCACCAAGGAGTTGGTTGAGTTCATGCAGGCAGGGGGATTGAACGCCGAGGCAACTGCGTCCGATGAGTTCGCCGAGATTCTGAGGCGCGACACGCGCTTCTGGGCAGCGACGATCCAGGCATCCGGCATCAAGTTCGATTGAGCGCGGCGATGTCTGCTCGGCCGAACGTCCTTTTCATCGTCGCTGACGACCTAGGCTGGGCGGACATCGGTTGCTACGGAGGGCGATCCAATTGCTCGCCGGTCCTGGACCAACTGGCCCGTGACGGCCTGCGATTCACTGACGGGTACGCCAACTCTGCATTGTGTTCACCTTCGCGATTTGCCCTGATCACGGGGCGGTACCAATACCGGCTTCGCGGCGCCGCTGAAGAACCGTTGACCGGCAAGACCGCGCACAGGGGCGACATCGGGCTACCGCCCGACCACCCGACCCTTCCGTCGATCCTTCGCGACAACGGCTATCGCACCGGATTGTTCGGCAAGTGGCACCTGGGGTATCCCCCCCATTTTGGGCCATTGCTGAGCGGTTATCAGAACTTTTTCGGTCCGCTGGGTGGGGGGGTGGACTATTTCACGCATCGAGACCGAGCGGGTCACCATGACCTTTTCGAGAACACGACCCCGGTCCAGATGAAGGGGTATTTGACCGATCTCATCACCGATCGGGCGATCGAATTCGTGCGTGATGCGCGGGAAATGGATACCCCCTTCTTCGCCAGCGTCCACTACACCGCACCTCATTGGCCATGGGAAACCCGGGAGGACGCGGATCTCGCGCCAAGTATTGCTGATATTGCACATACCGATGGCGGTTCGCTTGCAACCTATCTGACCATGATCCGGCAGATGGATGAAGGCATTGGTCGACTGCTGGAGGTTCTGCATGCCACGGGCGCCAGCCAGAACACGCTGGTGGTGTTCACCAGCGACAACGGCGGTGAACGGTACTCGGACACTTGGCCGTTGGTCGGCAAGAAGATGGACTTGCTCGAGGGGGGCATTCGGGTGCCATTGATCGCCAGCTGGCCGGAATCGATCCCACCCAATCGCATCACAGAGCAGGTCGCCATGTCCATGGACTGGCTGCCGACGATTCTTTCCGCTGCCGGGGTGACGCCTCCGGCCACGCACAAGCCCGATGGGATCGACCTCTTGCCCGTTCTGCTTGGGACCGAACCGGCCAGAGAGCGCGATGTGTTCTGGCGCATGAAATTTCGCGCTCAACGTGCCGCCCGCTCCGGGAGATGGAAGTTCCTTTCCATGGACGGCAACGATTTTCTGTTCGACCTTGGGACGGATCTGCGAGAGCGAGCCAATCTGGCGAGTCGCCATCCCGAGATCATGCACCGGCTTCGTGCTGCCTTTGACGCATGGTCGAACACCATGCCGCCTATTCCCGAGGATGCCGTCGTGTCGCACGCCTACACCGCGGGGACCTTGGCACAACCTTCGAGCTGAGCGCCATTCGTGCAGACGGGACCTCGCTCGACCTTCAACCAACCCTTGCTCTTCCTTCACTTTCATTTAACCGGAGTCCACCATGAACCATTTCTTCAGAAGATTTTGCACTGCAGCCGCGATGGTTGTTTCTTCGCTGTTGACCTCGCCACAGGCCGTCGCGAAGGAACTGACGATGGCCTCGCCGATACCTCCCAGCCACCGCTTTACGCCTGCGTTCTTCACCGCCTTTGCAGACAAACTCAAGGAGGTTTCCGGCGGAAAGCTGACTGTCAAGGTATTTACCGGGGGGGCGCTGAATCCGTCCATGCCCAAGCAGTATTCGATGCTGCTCGATGGGGTTGCCGACATCGCGTTCGTCAT
>Ga0214917_10000744_pt1 | contig 42657 bp, 97 predicted proteins | sample LL_1208_BB_MetaG_FD_177983 | JGI IMG/M metagenome (GOLD analysis project Ga0214917, IMG submission 177983) | Freshwater microbial communities from Lake Lanier, Atlanta, Georgia, United States - LL_1208_BB | ecosystem: Environmental > Aquatic > Freshwater > Lake | place: USA: Georgia | collected... | reverse complement strand
AAGCAAAGAGCGGACTACAAAAAACTCTTTCTACTTTGAGAGACGATGAAGAATTTGTTAGCTCAGATGAACCAGAAGAAGGTCGTTCTCGCAAAAATGTAATGATGTCTGACGTCGGCGGAGCGTCCTTTAAGGAAATTGCAAAAGAATTAGGATTTGCAGCAGAATCTGGTGCAAAACAAGCTGTGGAAAAGGCTCTAGCAAAAGCTAAATTTGTTATGAAGATGGATATGTTTCAACCAGATGAATTAGAAATTCTTGTTCTTCAAAACATGAATGATTATATCGACGTTTTGAAGAGCACAGGGGAAATTGATGATTCAGAAGTCAAATTATTAAAAGACAATCCAAACATCGTAAGAGAACTTGATGGGTTTAGAGAATTTTTAGACAAGGCTCTTAAAAAAGCTCGTAAAGAAAAAGAATCAGAAGCTTCAGAAGAGTGAAATATGAATCAAACAAAAGCCATAGTAGCCGCGATTCAATATGAACCTAAAATTTTGAAGGTTCATGAAAATCTTGGCACAGCTGTACAGCTAGTCCATGAAGCGGCTGCTAAAGGTGCATGCGTAATCGTATTACCTGAATTATGCATAAGTGGTTACGTTTTAAGAAATGCTTCAGAAGCGATGGAATGTGCTCAACAACGAGATGGTTATCAAACGCAAGCGTTCAAAAATATCGCTGAAAATTATAATTGTCATATTGTTCTTGGGTATGTGGAATTAAAAGAAGGAAATTTATATAATTCTGCAGCAATAATTGGACCGACTGGACTAGTCGGAAATTCTCAAAAGCATAATTTATGGGGAAGTGATTATTTGTGGGCAACGCCAGCAGACTCAATGAGTCCCATTGCTATTACTCGAGCAGGAAGATTAGGCGCTCTTGTTTGTAGAGATGCAATGAATAACTATAGAAATTCTTATAAGTTCCATAATGAAAATCATAGATTTTATAAGAAAGGATCTATTGATACTTTAGCGTTATTAACAAACTGGAGCGGGGACTACGGATATCCCGATAACAATTGGGTTGATCTTGCTGAAGAAACTTGTTCGAATGTAATTGTTTCTAATAGAGTTGGAAAAGAAAGAGATTTGTTTTTCAAGGGCGGATCTTGCATAATCGATAAGAATCGTAAAGTTTGGTCAAATGGATCATCGTTTACGGAATCTGCCGTCGTTGGCGGAGTCGTTTTATTATGAAATTAGTCGATTTAAATAAAGAATTTATTGAAAGATCAATTAGACCAATAGTCTCAGGCCTTCCTATAAAAGTTTCAAATCCAGATAAGCCTATTATTGCAATAGAAAAATGGAAAATTAACAAAGAACATAAGCTTAGCAAAAAATTTATGTTTGAATCTTATGATGACAGAAATCGATTTATTAAATCGATGCTTGAATATGAAACTCAATTAGGTCATCATGGTTCTTTTGAAATTGATGAACTTGAAGTTAAAATATCTTTATTAACTAAAGACGTAGAAAAAGTAACAGAACTTGATAAAGAATACGCAAAATATGCCGATACAGTCAGAAGAGATTTAGTGTATAAATCTACTAATGATTGAAAACGACAATAAATTAATGATGAGTCAGGAATTGTTAGGCATAATTCCTGATTTTGATGATCAGTTTCAACAAGATAAATTTTTTATTTCTTATAAGATATCAAAAGCTGATTTAGCTTTTGTTTTTCCTCTAACTCAAATATCTGTAGGAGAAAATTTTTCTATTGAATGTATCGCAAATTTAGAGCATTCTTTAGAAATTATTAAAAATTATAATGAAGTTTCAATTAAAGAAATTAATTTAATTTATCAAGATTCAAGTTCTTCACTCGAAGGATCATTTAAAGTTACGACAGCTGCGTTAAAAATAGTTAATTTGAAAGATAAAACCTGTTTATTGTCTTTAAATTTAATGAAAAATTCTTAAAGTAATCTTTTTTCTCGTGCTTCCTATTTATTAAAAGGAGTTAATCATGTCGCAAGATAATGAAAATGATGATGTTACATTTACGTTCGATAAATTCATGGATGATATTCTAATCAAAGAATCCAAACAACAGCCTGTTCTTGCTGAAGAAACTCCTTCTCGTGAATACGTAAAGCGCTATATCGAAAAAGCAGCTAACCGCATTAAGTACGTAAAGGTGACATGATGTTTAAGAGAGATGTAATCACTACTAAAGTTGATTTAAAAGATTTTTTAAACAGCGTAATCAAAGAATCTCTTAATTCAAAGAAATCATTAATCAATGAGCAAGAAGAAGAAAAAGAAGCTTTAAAAACGGGCGATGTTTCTGTCGAAGAAGTCATTGATAAACTTAACACAATAAGATCTGGAAAATCATTTAAGAGTGAAGAAATAAAAGCAGCAATGCAAGCTTATCTAAATGATTTAGATGATGCAGAAAAAACAGCATTGTTTGCGTTTTTAAAGGGAATTGCGCAAGTCGTCACAGGCGAAGTTGAAGGCGAAAAAGCCACTGAACCCAGCGATTTTCCTGGAAATGTAAAAATGGAAAAGAAACCTACCTCACAAAAGGTTTCCGTTAAACCAGTCGTCATTAAAAAGCCAGAATCAGAAGGGCCTTCAGGCAAAAAACCTAAAGAAGACGCATCTCCTCCTGTTCCAATTGAGCCAAAGAAAAAGTAAATTTTAATGTTTTTGGTGTATATTCATGTGTATGGATATACAAGACGTTAAGTTCATTAAGCTTCCAAACGGAAACACTTTAGAAGTTTCAATCTTTCCTGGGTTTTTAGAAAAAGTTAAAGATCATTTTAATTTGACATCAGCTTCTGACGTTGATGATGATCACATCAGAATGTATATTTATGGTGCATTTAAAGGCGCACTAGATAAACAATGAGGAAAGACTCCATGATAACTTCTGCTTTGTATGAATTTATAAAACTTACAATTCTCAATGAGGGCCGTTTACGTGAGGCGGAGATATCTGGAGACCGTAAAGTTCCTTGGGGCTCTGATGAACATATTTCCGATTTAGAGAATAGAATCTCAGAGCTCTCTCGTTGGCGAGACAAGCAAAAAAGAGGATCTGAATCTCGAGCTAATTACTCTAGGCTCATATCAAAACTTAAGTCTGAATTATCTTCTGCCCGCAAGCAAAATACAAAAATGAAAGACGAGGCATGACGTGGGTGGCGCTGTTGGGCATCTTACTGGATACTTAATATTTATTACATGATTTCATGTCAGTTATGTGATAAAAAGTTTAAGCAGATTACAACGACACATTTAAAAAAATCTCATCAAATAAGTTTTGATGAATATAAAAAACTATTTCCTGACGCCCCTCTTCAGGATGAATCAATCATTATGAAAGGAGAGAAAAACCCTTTCTTTGGAAAGAAACATACCGAAGAATTAAAGCAACGGCAACGCGAACATTTTACGGGCAAAAAGAACCCAGGGGCTGGAAAGAAAATTTCAGACAAATGGAAAGATCAAGAAGGTTCTTATCGAAAATTAATGCAGAGTGAAGAATATAGAAACAAGATGAGTCAAGTGACTCAAGACTATTGGCGAAGCGAAAGAAGCGAAAAACATAGAAAAAAGAATAGTGATTCTTTAAAAAAACTAAGACCGACATGGGAATCGAAGTTAGCTTTAATTCGTACGACAAAAGAGTATAGAGATTCAAGAAAAGAACATGCCTTACGCATGTGGAAAAACATCACAAAAGAAGAAAAAGATGCTAGGTTTGATAAGGCCATATCAACGTTAATAAAAAACGGAAACACGTGTAAGCGTTCATTTTTAGAAGTAAAACTTTATGGCTTAATTTTAGAATTATACCCTCAAGCTCAGCACTCCATTTGGATGCATAAATCAAAAACTGGACACGACAAAACCTGGAATATAGACATCTACATTCCAGAAATCGATACTTATGTTCAATTTGATGGTATATATTGGCATGGATTAGATCGATCAATTGATGTTATTGCGAATAGCGAATCCCCAAGAGACAAAATCATTTATCATAAATGGAAAGAAGATAGAGCTCAAGATGAGTGGTTTAAATCTCAAGGGAAAAGATTAGTACACATTTTTGAAAATGATTTTAAAAGTGATCCAGAGCGCTGTATTAATAAGATAATTAAAGAAAATGCAAATTGACGGAAGAAAATATAGCAATACAAATTTGTTAACTTGCGGAGGTGCCGTTGGGCATCTGCAACATTTGTATGATAATCGTGATCTCACATTCAATGAGATCGAGGACATTCTCACGGCCGCTGCTTCAGGAAATCTAGAAAAAGTTTCAGAAAAGTTAGATGGTCTTAACCTCGTTTTTTCTTGGGACGTTTCTGGGGGCATCTTAAAGGTTGCCCGATCTGGGGGAGACATTAAACGTGGAGGAATGGATTCTGAATCTTTGGCTTCAAAGTTTGCCGGTAGAGGTAATTTGACAGACGCTTTTAATTCTGCTTTTAAAGTTTTGAATGGCGCGTTGTCGACGCTTCCAGACAGGGTCAAAGAGAAGGTGTTTGGACCCAACGCAAACCGCTGGTATTCAATGGAGATCATTTACACGAAGAACCCAAACGTCGTCAACTATGATTCAAACAGCATAGTGTTTCACGGATGGCCGGTCTTCAAGGTCGAAGAAAACGGTGATGTTCAAATGACTGAAGATGATGCCGGTGGCGTTGACATTTTAACAAACAATATTGATAGGATGCAAAAGGCTGTTTCTTCCAACGATTGGAAGGTAATGGGTCCCGCCCTTGTGCGGATGAAAAAACTTTCCGATGGTTCGATACTACAATCAACCTTGTTGAAGATCAAAGCGACGTTGGATGCCGTTGGACTAGACGGTTCGGCAACCATGAGAGATTTTATCAAAGAAAACATTCAAGCAGATGCTGAATCGCTCGGACTGCCATCCAGCGTAGTCGACATGCTTGTGCAACGTTGTCTTGCAGAACCTGGTTCTCCGACCCTGGTCCAAATCAGAAAAAATGCAGATAAATCAGATCATGAAACCATCAACGATTTTATAAAAGAATGTCCTACAAGGTTGAAGGACTATGTACGACCGATCGAACTTGCAATCAATGATTTTGCGGTTGAATTATTGAAAGGTCTCAAGTCTACTTTGATAGATGACACGGATGCAGAAGTGATGAGGCTCAGGTCGGAGGTAGAAAAAGCCGTCTCCATGATCCAGTCGTCAGGAGATGAAAATGCTATGACTATTCTCAACAAGCAACTAGAGAAGCTCGGTTCGGTCAGCGATATAACATCCTCGGTCGAAGGAGTCGTATTCATCTATAAGGGAAATGCATATAAATTTACCGGAAGTTTCGCAAGTGCGTCACAAATTTTAGGTCTCTTCAAATACGGTCGTGGTGGCACAAAGTTGAAAATGCCTAGCAAGTGATTAAGTTTACAGGTGCTCGCATGATATATGATACTTATATTCATGCTACTTCGTGTTCGGCAAGAGAAAATTAAGCAAACAAACTTAGATCGTTATGGCGTGGAGAACTCTGGATGGATTTTTTCTGTTACAAAGCATGAAAGAGGCCATCTTGATACTCTTTGGGGCACCCACTGGTATAGTAGTTCTTGGGAGAAGCTCTTTCTAGAATGGTGCTTAGAGACACACACCGAGGTTCTCGATGGTAATATAGGCATACCCTATGTTCACAATGGTAAGAATCGTATCTATTATGCCGACTTTCTAGTTCTATATAACGGTCGCCGTATCTTATGCGAGATCAAGCCTGCCAAACTTGCAGTGCTAGAAGTTAATAAATTAAAATTTGAAGCTGCTAAAAAGTGGTGTGACATTAATAATTCAATTTTCATGCACATCGATGAATTAGCATTACTTGATTTAAGTGAGCACTTTGATAGTGCGTGTGTGTTATTTAAGTACGGGAGTAAAGGAACTAAGCTGTGAAAAATTTACTGAAAGAATACGTCAATTTGTTTCTTGAAGCCTTTCGTGAGCCTACTAGTTTTAAAGATTTTGCCGACCAGATAGGCGGAAAGTATAACACGAAGTACGGAGCGCATATCCGCTTTCAAGGAACTCCTGAACAGCTTAGGGCAGCCGTAGGAAAACGTGAATCAAGCATAGCACAGCCAAATTCAGGCGATCCTTTGCAAAGGTCAGGCAAATATCCCACATACGTTTTTGATTTCACCGACGAAAGTTTTAAGCTTCCTCGAGGCGAAGTTTTGACCGTCGTTCCTATTGTTTTGATCGATCATACCAAAAAAGATTTCTTATCTTCTGGCAAGATGTTAGGGTATGGCGCAGAACATGCCGTGTACGCAGCTATAAAACGAACCGACATGTTTGCCAACATGGAAAAAGACACACGCTTGAAAGATACTCTAAAAAATTCAAATCAGCAACATGTTGATAATTTTGTCGCAAATTGCGAATTAATGAAAGCGGCATTCAAATCACAAATCAAATCAATGGGTTTGTCTAATCTTAAAACTGACTCGGCACCACCATCTGGTGGAAATGTTGCAGTCGATGTACCTGCATTTGCAATTTTAGGATCTAAAAAAATTAATTATGATATTCATGTCAAGTACCAGTCAGACAGATTGGTGGGATTGCAGTTACCAAAACGTCAAAAAGGTGAAGATCCAAAAAACTTTGCTGAACGTCTGCAGAATCATCCAAACAAAATTTATAGGATGGTTCGTGATGAAATGATTCAGGATCTTCAAACAAGACTTCATGCTGCTTACGATATAAACGATATTTTTCAGGATAAAGATTTGCGTGGCAAGTTTTATACATCTATAATGAATTCACCTTTTCCAAGAGAAATTGACGGCGCGTTGAAGTCTCAGCTTGGCTACAATGATGGTACATCTAGCAGTTCTTTGCTTGTTAATTTTGAGGATCCAATGACAGTCAACATCAAAGAAACTTCTGCAGCGTCTTTAAATAACTTTAAATTCGTACTAAGGATGCCAGCTAAACCAGAGCAAAAAATTTCAAAAGCTTTTATTATTGATGCCGTGATAAATTCACCTACAGGTCGAAAGCAAGAAGTGATTCAAGACGTTTTTGAATTAGAGATTGGCTCTGCAGAGAGAAATCGAGGCCTTGATGTTCACAAAGGTACAAATTATCAGACTTACGTCTCCACGATCGAAAAACTTCAATGATCTATCATAAAAATATTATTTTGTAGCGGGGTTCACTGCACGGGTTTTGGATCGCTACAACATCTAAACCCTTGTTGGTAGAATGCATGACCTGGGCCGTGGTTACGGGTCGCAGGACGACATCGAGTTCGAACAGGACCCCAATATCCTCCTTTGAGAATTGAAGGATACTTACCGGGCCTTGTTGCCACTGTCCATTCATCAACATTACCAATCATGTCATGGACCCCGAATGGACTCATACATTGTGGATCAGAACCTGATAGATGACCTTGCCATAGCTTTTCCAGCTCTTTTCCGCTGTCTTTTGTTCCTCGAGGAAACATACGCCTAGTGTCATATTCAACCCATTGTCTGTCTATGTTACATTTTTGAGAATCTCTTATATAGCCATTCGGAAAGGGAAGCGCTTCTTCTCCTTCACATGCAAAAGTCCATTCATCTTCTGTGCACAATCTTTTACCTCGAGATTCACATAACTTTTGCGATTCATCCCACGTTACCATGATCCATGGTGCAGCACCGTCTCTATTAGGCCATTCGTATGGGTCAATGCAAAAGCTCATGTCTTTCTGTGGAAATTCATCTCTAATCTTTTCCCATTTCTGTTGATCAAAAGACGCGCATCGTTCAGGAAAGTTTCTTTCGATCCATTTGGTACAAGCAGTTTTTTGTAGGGCTTCGATAGTGTTGAATGCGTATGGATTTGGATTAGAGTTTACACGCATTTTACCATTGACCTCTATCATGTCTCCGCCTGGACAATTGCTGGATCCCTTAGGGGATAGGCCCGAGTCCCCCGTTACAACCCAATATTTTTTATCGATGAAGTTCCACTCGTTGGTTGGAGAACCGATATATTGACAATGTTCATCGCAAACTTGTAATGATAGAATTTGCGAAAAAATGATTTTAAAATTCATATGATGATTTATGTAATGAATTATTCAAAAAATTCTATATGATCGACCATTGATTCTAGAATCCATCCTGCGTTTAAGCTTGTGTTGAATACGCATAACCAATTTTGATCGTTTAGTTTCGTTTTTTGTTTTATGATAATTGCAAGTTGACCTGGTTCAAGAACGTCGGTTCTATAGTAAGAATATCCTGGACCTGATCTTAACACAACAGGAAATTTTCTTCTATATCCTATTGTGACTAAGTCGCCTATTTGAAAACTCACGTGATCAACTCATCGACGCATCCCCATTTAAGAGAATCTTTTGCGTCGAGATACCAGTCTTGCTTTTTCTTGTAAACTTTTTCAAGTCTTTCTTTTGTGATCTTTGTGTTTTCAAGCGTCATGTCTTCGATTTTCTGTTGTAAACGCTTCGCTTCAATGACGTCCTCTTCCACTTCAGCGACTTTACCATGAGTACCCGTGCTAACTTGATGATACATCATTGTTCCATGTTTATGGATTTTTCTATGACGACCGTGAATTGCGATCATAAACCCGCATGACATAGCGCATCCAGTCACGATAGTGTCAACTGGTGTTCCTTTATCTTTCATAATAGAAAGCAATCCAAAGCATTGATACACTGCACCGCCGTATGAATCAATATGAATTACGATTGGTTTAGGTTCGTATGATAAACCAAATAGAGGATAAAGCTTTTTCAGAAATTCATCGTGTTCTCTAATGTCGATGATCGCTTTTGATAAAGAATTCATTGATTCTTGATCGACTTGATGTGATAAAAACAAATTTCTGTGTGCTGGTCTTTCTAATTCTGGCATAGTGTGTTAAACGTATATTATTAAAAAAAAATGTATATTAAGTTATTTTCTTAAGGTAATTCACGTTAACCCATCCGACAATATTTTTTTCTGTGCAAACTTTTGCGCCTATTGTTCCCTTGTGTCCGTCTTTAGAGTTACAAAGTTCAATAACAATAGCTGTTTCTTTTTTGTTGAAAATACCAACTATGTTTGGCCAAAAAACTAAAACTGATTCATCGTAGTCATCCCATGTCTCCCAAAGAGTCAAAGAATCCATTAGGCCAATGTTATTTAACACGACCAAATCTCCTGGACATGGAACTGCACATTTTTTTTGATAGAATTTTATTTTATTTAAATTCCTTATCTTGATCTAATCCATCCAATTCGACGATTAAATCTGTTAGTTGTTTTATTTCTTTAGAAAAATCTTTTCCAAGACTTCTAAGTTCTTGAATGAGTTCATTTAATTCCGTTATCTCTTGTAAAAGAGACTCGCGTTTGCTCGTCATAACGTCACCTACGCCATTGTAAGTATTACTGACGAACGTCAAAAACTAGAAATCCATATTCTCGGAACGTATCCTGTTAATCCAGAGTTCGTTAAAATTTTATACCAATTAATTTTTTGACCTTTTTCTTTGAAAAGCCCGATGACGATTGCTGTTTCTTTACAAGAGAACGCAGTATCCAAAATGAATAAATCATCATCTTTTATTTTATAAAATTGCCTTTTACCAGAAAAAGTAGGCTTAACTAATTGTCCTATAGAAAAAATGTTCATTAAATGAATAAATTATTTAATGGAAGTTTTTTTATTTTTATTGAAAAACTTTTTAGAATTTTTAGGGAAGTTATTTTTGTCTCTTGGGGTTGTATCAAAGGCAATTTCTTTTCTTTACCTCGATTGATCAAGGTTCATCACCTTTAACATTCTCATCATAAGAATCTAAATCGTTTAACTCAAGGTTTTCACGTTCATAAAGGGGTTTTTCACAAAGAAAATCTTCTTTTTGATCTTGCATTGCTTCTTGAAACTCTACGACATTAGTAGCTTGTGATTCTTGATGAATCATTGGTTCATCATATGATGAATTTTTTGTCAAAGGGTCATTTGGCAAAATGGAAGTGCAAAATGCAAAAATATATGTTGAATAACAAATAAATTTAATTGAGTTCATTTTGAAAATTGTTGGGTTTCTGTGGAATGCTCTAGAGCCAATGTTGATGAAGTACCACCTGTGATGACTTTAGATACTTCATCGAAATATCCTGTTCCAACTTCTCGTTGGTGTTTTGTAGCCGTATATCCAAATTGTTCTGAAGCAAACTCTGCTTGTTGCAGTTCAGAATATGCGGCCATTCCTCTGTCCTTGTAAGCACGAGAAAGTTCGAACATTCCATAATTCAATGAATGGAATCCGGCGAGTGTGACGAATTGGAATTTGTAACCCATTGCTCCAAGTTCACGTTGAAACTTTGCAATGGTAGCATCGTCGAGCTTCTTCTTCCAGTTAAACGAAGGTGAACAATTGTACGCCAATGGCTTACCTGGGAATTTTGCATGAATTCCTTCCGCAAATGTTTTTGCTTCTTCGAGATCAGGAGTTGAAGTTTCCATCCAGATCATGTCCGCATAAGGTGCATATGCTAATCCGCGAGCGATGCAACGTTCCATTCCTGTTCCGCTAAGGTAATGGAATCCTTCAGGAGTTCTTTTGTTGGGTTCGATATAAGCATGGTCATACGGATCAGCGTCGCTAGTAATCAAATTTGCAGACTCTGCATCCGTCCTAGCAATGATGACTGTTGGAACGTCACAAACATCTGCTGCTAAACGAGCAGCTGTTAATGTACGAATAAATTGTGATGTTGGAACAAGAACTTTTCCTCCAAGATGACCGCACTTCTTTTCAGAAGCAAGTTGGTCTTCCCAATGCACTGCCGCTGCTCCTGCCTCAATCATTGCCTTCATAAGCTCGAAGGCGTTGAGGGGACCTCCAAATCCTGCTTCTGCGTCTGCGACGATGGGAGCCATCCAATGTTTGTTGTTATCAGGATTCTCTGCATGCTCAATCTGTTCAGCACGCAAAAGAGCTTGATTAATTCTTTTGACGATGGTAGGGACGCTGTTTACGGGATACAGACTCTGATCTGGATATGTGTTCCCTGATAAATTTGCATCTGCTGCGACCTGCCAACCTGAAAGATAAATTGCTTCAAGACCGGCTTTTACCTGTTGAACAGCCATTGCACCAGTCGATGCCCCAAGCGCATTGATGTATGGTTTTTCATTGATCAATTTCCAGAATCTTTCTGCACCGAGTCGGGCTAACGTATGTTCGACTCTAGTCTTTCCACGAAGCTTTTCGACATCAGTTTCGTTATAAAGTCTTTTAATGTTTGCAAATCTATCTTTCATAATCATCATCCAAAAGCAATGAGGTTAATTTATAGTTTAGTTTATAAATTTATAAAACTTTTTAAATTTTGTTTTCTAAAATTGTCTTTACGTATTTTCTTAGTAAGTTTTCTCCGACTATTTCGTCTTGCAACAGTTCGAATATCTCTTTTCCATGCTGCTGAATCGCTTGGGGCAATAAGGCGACAAACCCCACAAGATCTCCGTCTTCGAGGAATTCTCGCATTTCCGTTCCACTGACTTGCACAGTTTCAGATCTGCTAATCCCTCGCCGGACGATTTGTCCGTTCGTGAATAATGTTGGAGCAGCTTTTATCAAGCTTTCATCGGTGTACTTTAAGATGTCTTCTTCATCAGAATAAATTGTATAAATGTCGGTTGATCCTTCTGCTTCTGCTTTTTCTAATTCTAGATAAACTTTGCTGACTGGTATGCCACCATAATCTGGCGTTACGTTTTCAGGTAACGTTGGTTCTATGTAATCCCACCAAATCGTTTGCATGGTATCGCCGCTAACCTTTAATTCCCCTGATCTGGTCCTGTCAGATGTAGATACAAAAAGTTTAACGATGTCATTTTCATTTGACGCAATTCTAACAAGACCATCATGCCCAGCATGATAAGGTTTTGCAGACATAGGAACTAAACCAATCTTCATAGACCTATATTTATGTAGCAATAGTAATAAATTTGATGATTATGTTTATTAAACCAGCTATATCATGCGGAGCAGTTGTTTATAAGAAAGAACAAGGAAAAACTTTTGTTCTTCTTGTAAAGCAATCTGGACATACGCTAGGCTGGGGGATCCCAAAAGGCCATATGGAGCCTGGAGAAACTTATTCAAAAACAGCAATTAGAGAAGTAAAAGAAGAAGCAGGAATCGATATTAAAATTTTAACTCGTTTGCCTCATGCTACTTTGACAAGAAAAAATTATAAAAAAATCGTTGTTCCTTATTTAGCTATTCAAATTGATGATTCAGTTCCTAGATGCGATCATAAAATGAGCGAAGTTGTCGACGTTAAATGGTTTGATGCAGAATTTTTACCTCAAATATACCCTTATCAAAAACCAATTATTGATGCTGCAATGCTCATCTTAGGAGGATATGTCAATGGATAAATTCATTTTAGATGAAGCTATATCCATCGTTTCATCTTATGTGGGCCCGACTAATAATTGGATGATTATAAAAAAGGAATTATTAAAAACTCTATCTCCACAAGATAGAATGTATTTTTCTACAAGAGATCCAGTCACGAAGAAGCAAACGATGAATACTTTTGAAAAAATCGTTGCAGAAAAATGGCGCGACAAGACAGGAATATACCCCATACTTATTGACCGTAATGAAAGATGAACAAGAAATTATAAGAGAATTTATTAGAGAGTCTCTTTTGGTTGAGGATGCTCCTGGAGCTGCATTTAGAAGAAGAACTTCTGCTGGACTTCAAAAACTTAAAGATGTTGCAGTGGGAGAATTCAAGAATGTCTTTGCTGCGGTAAAACAGCTTGCTGGAACAACATTTGAGGCCGTAAAAGAAGTTGGATCCTTAGGTTTATTCAGAGCGAATTACGATAAAGTAAAAGAAAATTACCAAAAAAACCTTCAAGAAATCGACTTCAAATATGGCGATGCTATTCGTGAGGCTAGAGGGAACGTCGATATTGCGCTAGCGCCTTTAAAAGCAGCAACAAAAGCCGGTTTTGGAGCGACTGCTCTTGCGTTTTTTGCAGTTAACCCGTTGGCTTTCATTGCAGCAGGAGCTGCTGCTTCCGTTGCAGGAACTGGAATAAAAAAAGCTGCTGAAAAAGGAAAAGAAGTCATAGATAAAGCTGAAAAAGCAATTGATAAAATGGCTTATGGTGAAAAAGAAGCCGCTGGTGCAACAGAAATCACAAATGAGCAATGGGTGAAAGACGCGAAAGCTGACGTGCTGAAGGCGTCAGAAAGCTACTACCAACAAATAAAAAAGCAAATTAACAAGGTTTTATCTGCTTCTAAGATCGAAGATTTAGGTTTACCAGCTGAACTAGTAAAAAAATTGCAAACAGATGAAAAGAATAAACAAATTGTCCTAAAAGCCAGCAAAGGTATGGCGTTGAGTTCAATTCTTTCTTCTGTAAAGCAAGATAAACAAAGAGTTATCGATGATGCTAAGAAAGCAGGATTATCAGATAAGATAATTTATGATAGCAAAAGTTACATAAAAATTTATGATAAGCTCATCAATGAAATTAATGCAGCATTAAAATCTGCAGCGGCATGAAATTTTCTAAACATATCGAGCGTATCCTGTATAGTTTACAGTATGCCGAAACGACAACAAAAAAATTATAACGTGGACATCATGCAACCAGATGAACTTGGAGAGCTCAAGAAGCTTGTCAAGGAATTTGTGTCTAGAATTGAAAATGTCGACAACGAAATTGAACTTTTAAAAAGTGATAGAAAAGAACTCATTGAAGAGTATTCTACAAAGCTTGACTTGAAAGTACTTCAAGCCGCAATGAGAGTTGTTAAGATCAAGCAAGGCGTTGCTCATAAAGACACGTTTGATCTTTTCTTAGAAGTTTTAGATCCAGAACCAGGATCTGATTCAGCGAGTGAATCATGACTAAAATGAATAAAAATGAAAAAGAACAAGATGAAGGCTTAAAGCCTAAGAAGAACTTTTCTTTAAAACTTTCAAGAAAAGAGCTTGTTCATCTACGAGACTTATTCGGCGTTTTATTGCCAGCAGACATGAAGTCTACCATCAGTCAAGCTCTTGCATCTAGTCAAGACAGACAGCTCATAGAATCAAAGCTTTGGAACAAGATCATCAGTTTGTGTAATGAAGCAGAAATTCCTCTAGGAGATGAAGCTCCAGATTTTATCGTAACAATTTCTTCGACTCCGCAGCTTGGCGTTTTTGAACTTATTTCTGAAGAAGAAGAAATTGCTGCTACTATCGGTCAACAGCTATTAGCTGAAGCTGCGGAGGATGAATGAAATACTCGATAGGCCAAATTTTGTATATTCTAATGAATCGTGAAACGAAGATATTACCCGTTCAGGTAATTGAAGAAATTACAAAAAAAAGCTTAAATGGAGAATCAACTAACTATATCGTAAGAGTAGGATCAAAAGGAGAAGCAACGTCATTGTCAGACATCGACGGAGAAATATTTGATTCTATTATTGTTTTGAGGCAAACTCTTCATGAAAAAATCATAAAGATGGTTGATTCTGTCGTAGAAAATTCTGAGAAAAGAGCAAAAGAATGGTATCAAATTGATGATGTTGATTCCATCATAAGTGAGCCAATTGAAAAAGCTATAGAAATTCAGCAGGATGATGCGGTGGTTATTTTGCCAGATGGAACAAAAGCGAAAATAAAAATGGCAGTTTAAGGGATAAACTTATGACAGAACAATCCAGCGATGTTTATAAACACGTTTATCAATCATTAAATGAAATTAAGAAAAAGTTGACTGAGATGTCATTTATGGATTTGTCACAAATTCATATAGACCAAGAATGGTCATGGATGCCATATGTCAAAGATCATATTGATTTTTTACTCGAACAAACGAATGGAGTTCTTGAAAGCTTGAAGGATTCTCCCCCTCCTTCCATTAGGAATATCGAAAATATCGATCAATAAAAATCGTTTATTAAAAAAAATCGCTTTTGAAATGCGCGAATAGCTTTGTGCAAACTTGCTTCTTTTAGTTATAATGTAAATCCATGGACCGCTCTGAGCTAAAAAAAGCCCTAAAGCTCGCAAGAAATATCGTAATGACTCATGGCATTACGAATCACATGACGGAACATTATAAAGAAAGCCTGTTAAGATATGACGAAAGTGAATACCATGATCATAATCAATATGAATTTTTGCTAGATCCAAAGCGTTCAGGCTGGAGCAATGGAAATTTTGTTTGTTGCTTAAATGTAGGTTATGAGTCGGGAGAAAACGTTCTCGTAGCCGGAGGGTTCTATCGAGATTATTTTCGAAGGATTTCGATCCGTTACGGAAACTCAGAATTCTCTTTGGAACAGGTAAAAGAAAGAGAGAATTTTATCAATTCGCTGCTGATGGTTGCGGAGATGATTGAATCTTGCATCCCTCAAAAGATTACCTTGACAGTTGAGACGCCCGAAGAGGTAACAAACCGTAAAAGGAAAGAACACGAACAGAACGTAGGGTTTCAAATCTACCATGAGCTTGGTAGTTCAAGCTTTAAAAACCTCCGAACGGGCGGAAAAGGCAGAATTTGTAGGATCCCAGATTCATATCTAAACGTCCACGAAAACATGCCAGAAGCAGGAACGTATCGATATACGCATATTGACAAACGTGATCGCCGTGGAAGACCAACGAGTCATTCGAGGTATGTTTTTGACGTTTCCTTGGCTTTCAATGGCGATTTTTATGTGAAAATTTTTAAGGTTGATTGAGTGCAAAGTTCACCACCAAAATGGTAGTATAAGACCATGGGTATTGGAAAGATTGACCTCCACGAGGCAGAATCCATCGCAAACAAAGTTCGACAGCACATCTTCCCGGCCATGGACCGCGTAGAAGTGGCTGGTTCAATTCGCCGCAGAAAAGAAATTGTCGGTGACATCGAGATCTGCGGCATTCCGGCCGACAGAGAGAGGCTCATCTCTCTTCTCAGCGACGTCGGTCAACACATCAAGCCCGGTGTTCCTGGTGCAGTTCCGTGGACTCCCAAGGTCTCTGCAAAGTATCTTCGTGTCCGATTGTCGGAAGGTATGAACCTCGATGTCTTCCTGGCGACCCCTGAGAACTGGGGCGGTCTGTACATGATGCGAACTGGTAGTGGAGCTGGACCAGACGGTAATCCATTTCATGGATTTATCCCAGGAATTTTTGGTCGATGGAAGAAGATGTCCGGTGGGGGTCGTATGACAGATTGTATGCCAACTACAACGGATGGCACCCAACTCCCTGTTGCCGAAGAACAAGATTTCTTCGATCTTCTCGAAATGGAATTCGTTCCTCCTCAGGAACGTATGTCCAAAGGTGCAATCAAGAAGTACGCTAAGGTATAATCTAAACATGTCAATCCTTTGTATCGATTTCATGAATCGTTAATATTTATGATTCATGATATTAGAAGCAAAGAAGCTTGGAAAAGTAAAAGATTGGCGGTTCTTATTAAAGTGTGAAGATTGTGGAGTAGAACGTTGGGTTACTGCTGGTGGAAATCCTGAAAACAAAAAGGAGCATCCTTGTACCGGATGCAAATCTAAAAGAAACTGGAAAAATCCACTAATAGTTGAAAAAAGAAAACAAACCTGTCTTGAAAAATATGGATCTACTAATTCATTTCAATCTCCAAAAACTAAAGAAACTGTTCTAGAAAAATTTGGAGTCGATTGCGTTTTAAAATCAAAAGTTGTAAGAGAAAAAATAAAAAAATCATGTTTAGAAAATAATGGACATGAATTTCCCTTGCAGTCAGAAAAAATTCAAGAAAAATTTAAATCATCAATGTTCCGAAAATATGGAGTTGAACATGCTCTACAATCTGATGAGATTAAATCAAAGATGGACTTCAAAGACGCTTGGAAAAAGAAACACAAAACCGATAAAGAAAATGGAAATTATTCTTTTACTTCATCAAAAATAGAAGAAAGATTTTTCGTTACTTTAAAGTCTCTGTATAAAGTTGTAGAAAGACAAGTTATTGTAAATGATAGGTGGTCAATTGACTTTTACGTCAAAGATATTGATGCATTTATTCAGTTAGATGGTGTTTATTGGCACGGATTAAATCGTCCTTTAGAAGAAATAAAAAAAAGTTCATCGCCCAGAGATAAAAGAATCATTAAGGGTTATTTTTCTGATTTAGAACAAAACGAATGGTTTGAAAAAAATAACTTAAAGCTTTTAAGAATAACCGATGAAGAATTTGAGAATGGAAACTACACTAAAAAACTCGCAAATTTTAGTAATTGATTTTATGAACCAGTGTCATCGTGCTCGATCCGGATTCCAGGCCGGCCCTGCGCCCGTCGTCTTCAACTTTTTCAGGCAGTTCAAGTCCCTAGTCGATCAATTCAAACCCAATCGAATCTATGTCGTCCTCGAGGGTCGACCGATCAAACGATATGAACTCCTTCCTGAATACAAGGCCACACGTCGAGTCGAGGAGGATGACCCCAAGTATGTGGAGCTTCAAAAGTTCTTCAAGCAAAAGGATCATATCGTCGATCTTTTGACCAAGCACTTCCCTGTCTCAGTCGTTCGGCACCCTACATCTGAGTGTGACGATACTATCTACAATCTCATCGATCGTTCCACCACAGCGGTGCCATGGACTGTAGTCTCCAATGACTCAGATTTTACCCAGTTAATTCAGAAATATTCCCATGTAAAAGTATGGAATCCAATTAAAAAAGAATATCTGGAGGCACCTGAGGATTACGATTACATCACCTGGAAGTCCCTCCGTGGCGATGGATCAGACAACATCCCTGGCATCCCCGGCATCGGCGACAAGACAGCAGCGGATTTGGCTATAGACCCTGACAAGTTAGCAAGGTTTCTTTCTGACCCCAACAATGCGGCACAGTTTCAACGCAACTACGAACTTATTTCGTTCAAGGAGTGGACCGAGGGTGAGCGGATGGAAATGACTTCTTCATCTCCGATTTGTAATTGGGATGCAGTGAAAGTTGCCTTTGACGTTTACGGATTTAAATCTATCGTTAAAGAAGAAGCTTGGAATAAGTTTGTTGGATCTTTTTCCTCACTTTGGGGGGTCCTGAATAATTAATGATCAATGAGATCATTATTTTTTCTTCTATTTTGCTCAGGTTGCGGAGCTACGTGGGGATCTCAAGCAACGACGATAGAACCTCTACCAATTAAATTTGGTGGGTTTAAAGATAGTTCAATCGAACTTGCGATACCCATTAAAGTAGAGAAGAAAAAATCAGGAGTGGGGTATCGTTCTCCAATTGAGATTAGAGTTAGGGCCTTACTTACAAGGCCAGATAACGTTCCAGTTCCTATAATTCCATCAGGATGCGAAGGTAGAGTAAGGATTAGGTGGTGATAGGAATTAACCATCCTTCGCCTGTCCATCCGCTAGTACCATTTGAAGTTAAAACCCGATAGGCTCCATTTTGCCATTCGGGCGTTAAGTATTTGTCTTGAATTTCTTTATCTGTAGGCTTTCTTGCCTCTATGATCACAAGGACGTCGTCAGAATATATTTTATCAATATCGTCATCGACTTCACAAGCGTATGAAGACCAAATAATTAAACCATCACAATCTGGCTTGCATATTGCAAGAGTGCCAGGTTTTAGAAGCTTTCTAGACATTATATAGATTTTATATCAATCCTTTAATGAAATGTTTTAGATATTTATAGCAAGAGGAGATTTCTATGAAAGAAGAATACAATAAAATTCTTGCAGAAACCAAGCAAGAATTTCCAGACTTTGAAATCATCGAGAAAGAAAAATCCGTGTTGATGAAGTTCATCGATGCGGCATTGAAGATCATAACTTTTGGACAGATGAAACTCTTTATGACGGGTTTTATCACCACGATGGGAAATAAAGTTTATGTTCCGAGCAGCTGGGAAGATGCTACAATAACAAGTAAGGCCGAGATCATCAGGCACGAAAGAGTTCACATGCGTCAAGCCAAGAGGCACGGAAGATTCTTGTTCTCAGTTGCGTACCTTTTAGTTCCATTTCCATTGGTATTTGCACGATGGCGCAAAAAGTTTGAACAAGAAGCTTATGAAGAAAGCCTCCGCGCTATTTACGAATATCACGGAGAAAAGGCTTTCACACCGGCTTTAAAAGAAAATATGATTGCTCATTTCACCACGGCACAATATTTTTGGATGTGGCCTTTCAGAAAGTCCATCGAGGCTTGGTATGATGCAGCCATAGAAAAAGTAAAGTCACCTAAGTAAATTAAATTAAAAAAACATTATGAAGCAGAGAGGATACCCTCTCTGCTTTTTTTTTACATCATGTTTTTTCTCAGCACGGATTATTTTTATACCATTCTATCATTCGTAGAATCTCTGGAACTTGGTGATCGTCACAATCCTTGTATGACTTACCCAGACGAGATTTTAGTCTCTCCCATATGTGGGCATATGAATTCCGCTCTTTGAGAAACTTGCAGGGAGGTAATTTACCTTTAAGATGATCTCCAGCATCTTTTGCCGCAGTTCTAATAACCTTAATATTTTCTTCTGATAAAGGCATGAATCAAATATTACATTTGATTACAAAAATCTATAAATCTCAAGAACAAAACGAGAATCTCGAGTGAAATACTATAACTATAATTAAGCTGGATTTTCAACCGCCAGCGAGGAGGCTCTAGTGAAAAATTTCATGAGCTCGCTAATCTTGGGGTCGTTCTTCTTCCTGGTAGGTTGTTGTTCAGCTGCGCATGTTCAAACTCCTAAAGTGAGTAATGCTTTAAGCGAACATGAAATACAAAGATCTTCTCAGATAGAAAACGTAAAGAAAATAAAAAGATTGACAGTCGCACTTACTAGTTTAGACACTTCCGATCAAATGATCCATTGTGCTGCCATTTGGATTAATCGCGGAATGTTGTTAACTGCAAATCATTGCGTTAATAAAGATGAATTGATAACGTATATAACTTATGATGAGCTTAATGAAAGCTCATTCCATTTAGCTATAGTAAAATCGAACGATGAAATTAACGATTTGGCGCTTCTTTTAGTTGACCCAAGTTCAGAACCGCCTCATGATGTCGTCGAAATAACTGACGAAATTGTTGAGCCTGGTGAAGAAGTTAACATCATGGGCCACACAGTCGGGTTAGGATGGACTTTTTCTAAAGGATATGTCTCATCAATAAGAAATAACTTAAAAACTCCGGATTCATTTCCTACGGAAAAAGTTGTTCAAATATCATCACCAGCGTGGCTAGGAAATTCTGGTGGTGGTGCGTTTGATTTGAATGGGCATCTTGTAGGATTATGTTCATATATTTCTACTTCAGGACCTTTTTTAACTTATTTCATTCATAAAAACACGATTGTTAAGTTTCTTATGAAAGAAGGTGCTATATAATATTGCGTTTTTTCTTGCAGGAGGCTACATCATGGCAAGAGTCGAAGATGTTACATGGGGTTCTTATCAAGAATTTGAAGGTCCTTTTTATAAAGGAAAAATAAAATTTGAGCTTCCTAAAAATCCATCGATTAATGATAAGTTTTTAGCTACAATCGTCGCGATTGAAAGCGGTCATTATGATGCAATCAACATGTATGATAGGATGATTGTTTCTGCCGGATTAATACAGTGGGGAGAAGCCAACGTTTTTTCAGTATCAAAGATGTTGGGTTTTTTTTGTGATTCTGGATTTGAAACAATAGTTCAAGGATGTTTGAAACCTGCTTTAGATGTATCTGGTTCTTCATTTAAGAAAAACCAAAAGGGAATTTGGAGATTTTTTATAGGAACGTCAGAGGTTAATAACCTAGCAGCGCAACAAAAACTTTTTTGGGGATGTGATGGTAAAAAAGGTAGTTGGAAATCAGAAGAAAGTAAAAAATGTGCAAAACTTTGGGCTGCTTGCATAGCTTCAATCTTAGAAGATCCACGAACACGCGAATTACAAAAGAAATTCACGCTTGATAGATTAATGGGATTCGTTACCCCGACCGCAAAAAAAGAATTATTTGATGATAAAACTCAAACGCAATGGTCAAATGCATTAAGAGCAATTTATTTAACTTTTGCAATTAATCTTCCCCGCGTGACAGGAGAAATGTTTTCTTCAACAAAATTTGTTGGTGAAAAATGGTCTGAAGAGTGGTGTTTGTGTTTAATAAAAAAATTAACTTTTGGATCAAACATTAAAATTTATCCAACAAGATATAATGCTTTAAGACCTGTTATAGAAAAATTATTTGATGTTGATCTTCCGCAAAACGCAGAAGAGTTAAAACTTTGGGATCCTCTAACAGCGCCTCCTCCTTCAAGTAAAAACGTTATAGGTAATTCGCAACAAACGATAAATGAAGAATTGTTGAAGGAGTTAAATCAAATTATAATGACTAAACCTTCTCAGCCACCGCAGGCTCCCAATCCGATTGCGGCTCTTTTCAAAAAGATATTTTCATTTTTTTCCTGAAGAAAGTAGCTTAACAACTTTTGGAGCTTCGTTGGTTGAGAATACAAACCATTGGTGAATGGTTTCATCCCATGTGTGAATGAGACCATTTTCTTCAAGCTCTTTTACCGTACAAACATGAAATGCTTGTTTTCCATTCCTGAAACGATCAACGATGATTTCATTTCCTACCTGTCCTATGAATTTTCCATCAACAATTGCATCTTGTAAAGAATCAGGTTTGAATCCTCTTTTTACTTTTTTAGAATCTACCTTTTCCACTTTCTTTTTTTGAACTTTTTCCGCGAATTGTTTTCTTTCAATTGTCATGTTTTTTCCTCCAAATCCAATATGAAGCAAGAACCCCATCATTTGGTGGAGTATCTCCTAATTTATTTTTAAAAAATATTTCCCAAGATCTTGCGGCGTATTCACCGACCCCAGGTAGATCCCTAGGGTCTTTCCATTTTTTGCTTAAATAAGCTTTTGACATATTGAGTAAATTTTTTGCTCTTCTATTTTTAAACCCCAAAGAAGCAATTGTTTCAATAACGTCAGCTTCATTTGCTGAAATTAAATCTTTTGCAGATGGCCATTTTGTGAAAAAAATAGAAAGAACTTTTTCTGCTTGTTTTCTAGAAGTACAATTTAGCATGATGCATGAAGTAAACATTTTCCATTCATCAGGCCATACGTCTTCTTGAATCAATCCAAATCCGCTTCTTGGAGGTATTCGGTTCATTTTTTGAATAGTAACGTTTGTTTTTTTTCTTTACACGTTTCAAATTCACGTGTGAATTTGAAAAAATAAAAAAATTTTTTGTGAACAATGTGATCAAATGTAATATATAAATTGCCATGAGTTTCATAGCATACATTACAACAATTTTGCTAGGACTTCAACCCGCCTATGGCGATAACGAGACCTGGCAGGAACGCACTGATAGGATGACAATCGTTGCTGAAGCGATTGATGATGCTTCATCTAGAGCAACATGCTCTGACAAGTATAACGTAGAAGGTTGCGTAGCAACTTGGCCACAAGATAAAAAAAGCTTAGCAATTCTCTTGGTTACTAAGGGATATTGGGAATCTAAGTTTGCAAAAAACGTTCATGAAGGAAAATGCAGACCATACGAATGTGATTCGTACCGAAAAGACGGTCACCTTATTCACAAGGCAAGATCACCTTGGCAAATCCAGAGAACCGGGCTTGTCTCGAAGGAAGAATATTCAAAAATGAATTCTTCATCTCAAGAGAGCACGACGGTTTCTGCGAATGTCGCTGTTCGATATTTGTCGATCGGAATGAGACAATGTCACACAATCATGGGTGCAATGTCAATTTACGGCGGAGTTAAATCTTGCAACTGGTCTGGTGTAAAACATCGATTATCTTTTTATAAAAAGTTGATGGAAAAATCGCCAGAAGATCTTTCTGCGGCAAAAGAAAAACAAGAGCAACTGCATAAGTCATTTGTTAAAGTATCTTCTGATAAGTAGCAAGAAATAAAAACCATTTTGGTCGCCCTCTTAACGGAGGGCGTTTTTGTTTCAGCAAAGAATAAAAACTGTGAAAAAAAGAAAAGAATCGTTGTATTCTATTTCTGTGAAAGTAGGATCATTAGTTGTTCCTACTTCGTTTAATCAAAGAGAATCTTTTTATTTAACTCCTATATCAGTTTTCGAGCAAGAAAATTTTTTATCTTGGCCAGAATGGAAAAAAGGAGAAATCGGAATTGTTCTACCTCCAGAAGAAGGTCAAATAGGAATTAAGGTTTTAATTCCTGATGGTGTTGGGTTGTGCTTCTTTGATGAAATAAAAGAGATATTGTAAGTTGTGAATACATTTATGAAAGTAGAACCCTTAAATAAAGTCGCGATTACTCTTTTTATAATTGCAAAAATCTTTGGATTAATTGGCGTTAGCATGGGATTCATGGGATCAAAAACGCATACAATTGGAGGATATCTTCTTTTCTTTGCAATAATTTCTATTTTTGGATCCATAGGATGCGCATTGTTTCAAACGACGAAAGATAAAAAGAAGTTTTCCAAAGAAGACGAAGAGAATGCAAGGCTTAACTCATTTATAAGAGTAAAATCGACTTTAGAACAAGAAATTAAAGATCTTGAAGAACGTAGAATGGCCCTTGAAAATTTTTTGATTAAAAAAGGAAAAATGCTATGATTAAGTTTGCAGATGTAATTTTAGACCTACAACAAGGTGATAGCGGAAAAGGAAAAATTTCGAACGCCTTGGTTCAGACTGGCGAATATACACATTCAGTTAGATACAACGGGTCTAATAATGCTGGACACACGGTTTATGTTGAAGGCAAAAAAATTGTTACGCATAGCATTCCTGCCGGCGTTCTTCATGGTGTAAAAAGCATCATTGGCCCTGGTTGCGTTCTTAATATAGACCACTTCTTTGATGAAATGGATATGCTTTATGATAAAGGAATTGATCCGGATGATTTAGTTTTTATTTCAAAAAATACTCATATCATTACTAATAAGCATCTTGAAGAAGATCAACAAGACGTTTCAATCGGAACAACAAAACGAGGCAACGGACCTGCATATAGAGACAAGTACGCAAGAAAAGGAAAACGTGCTGAAGATTTTCATGAATTACAACCTTATTTAATTGATGTTTATGAAGAATTTCATGAAAAACAAGAATGCAGCATCCTCTTTGAAGGAGCGCAAGGATTTTATTTAGACATAGACTGGGGTGATTATCCCTACGTGACTTCTTCTCATTGTACGGTTGGATCTGCAATTATGAATGGAGTTCCACCACAAAAGATTAGAAGAATTTATGGAGCAGCAAAAATTTATGAGACTTATGTTGGTTCAAAGAAGTTCGAACTGAAAGATCCAGTTTTTGAAAAAATTAGGCAACTAGGTAATGAGTTTGGTGCAACCACCAATAGGCCGCGGCAGTGTAATTGGTTGAATATTGATAATCTAGTTAAAGCAGTAAAAGTCAATGGTGTGACAGATCTTGTCATATCGAAGATGGATATTTTAAGAGAAATCCGAGCATGGAACATGTATTATAAAGGAAGAAAACTTTCTTTCTCTTCTGAGTGGGCAATCAAAGATTTTATCACGACTCAAGTTGGAAAAGATGTTATTATACATTGGAGTGATAATCCAGAAGCCATATGATTTTCAAGAGGAAAAAAATGGCTAGAAAAGTTGACAAACCATGGGGGTATGAACTGATTTGGGCGGAAACTGAAAAATACGTTGGGAAAATCCTCCATATTTCAAATGGGTTTTGTCTATCGTTACAATATCATAACGTAAAAGATGAAACGATATTGGTTCAATCAGGTATTTTAACGATGGAAATAAGAGAAGGCGAGTCTAGGAAAATCTTTAAAATGAATTCTGGAGATTCGATAAGAATTAAACCTACTATTATTCATAGAATGTCCGCGTATGATGGAGATGTTGATGTCATCGAAGTTTCAACTCCTGAACTTGATGATGTTATCGGGTTAGAAGACAGTTACGGAAGAGTTTAGTTCATTTTTTGTTGTTTATAGTATATTATCAATAACTAATGAATTCATCTTCGCATTTAAAAAATTTTTTTGCTTTAGCCATTTGCGCAATAATTTCATGCGTAAGCGAAACAAAAGAGACAACTACTGATGTAGTTTTTTCTGATGACATAAGCGATTCTTCGCAGGGGGGCAACGAACCTAAAGAACCTGAATCCTGCAAAGAAGAAGAAAAACGCTCTTGTCATGTTACACTTGGTGAACACGAAGGTGTTCTTAGTTGCTTCGTTGGAGTTCAAACTTGTGTAGATGGCGAATGGTCTGACTGTTCAGACGGCGAAGATGTCAAAAAAATTCCAAACGATGATGGCAAACCTTTATCTCTAACCTCTGAAAAAGTTTGCACTGATAATCCCTGCGATCCTCGTTGCAGTAAGTGGGTAGAAGACGGGAAGTGGAAAGCAGATGGTTCTATCTGCAAATGGCCGTGGAATTGGTCTAGCACTCCAGCGGATAGTATCGATAAGGCGAACAAGGGAGGCGCAGCCAAAGAGCCTTGCACACATGGTTCGCAATGCCACCAAAACCAGAAATGCCAAGATCCGGCTCAAGGAAGTTGTTCTCATGATATCTGTACCAAAGGTGCAGGTTTAATCAAGGGTTGTGAGACCAAGTGTGTTGACAAGATCTGTGACGAGAAGCCTCAGTGCTGCGAGAAGAAGTATACAGGTACTTGTGAAGTTGAACCTTGCCTGACCTATCAAAAGGGGTTGACTAAAGATTGCGATCCGAATGTCAAGAAGACCTGTGATTGGGACAAGACGTGTTGCCCTTATACTCAGATCGAAACATGTAGTTACTGGGGGATCATTGGGTATAAGAAGGTTTGCGAATGGATCGAAACTTACAAGTGTGGCTGGCGTAATTACTACTTCTGCGGATGGAGATGGAGAGAAGTATATGTTTGCGGTTGGCGTTGGAGAGAAATTTATAAATGTGGCTGGAGATGGCGCGAGTTCTACGTCTGCGGATGGCGGTGGAGAGAATTCTATGTCTGTGGTTGGAGATGGAGAGAATTCTACGTTTGCGGCTGGAGATGGCGTCAGATTTATGTCTGCGGTTGGCGACAGACCTATGTTTGCGGGTGGAATTATTGTTGTAACTTCTTCTGGTGCGAGTGGTGTTACACTTGTTGGTGGGACTATCGATACGAATGTTGGTGGGAGCAAGTGTATGTCTACGAGTGCTGGTGGGAGACGCGCTACGTATATGAGTGTTGGTGGGAATTAAGGTACGTATATGAATGTTGGTGGGAGCTCCGGTATGTGTACGAGTGTTGGTGGGAACAGATCTACGTATATGAATGTTGGTGGGAACTTCAGTATGTGTATGAATGTTGGTGGGAAGAACGCTACGAGTGCTGGTGGGAACTGACACAAAAGTGTTGGGATGAGCCTGAGTACGGTTGGATCTACTATTCGTGCGAGAAGAGTTACGACGGTGAGTGGACCCAAAAGTGTGTAGATCAATACAAGGTTTATAATCCCGGAGCTTGTCCCATGAGCTGGAAGGGCGATTGGGATGCCACCTGCATCAATGCGGTCCACGATACATGTCACAATTATTGTGATGGAGTCAAGAAGGGAGCTGGTGATTGCGTAGAATGGGAGGCTCCAAACTTCGATGACAAGTGTGGAGATTTTGAGCTCGGGGTTGGCCTCACCTGTCAATCAGGTAACATGCCGATCGTCCCAATCTGCAACACTGGGTCCAAGGAAGCACCGAAAGGTATTCCGATCGCAATCATGCCGAAAGGTTCAGGTTATTTTGGAACAGAACCAACATCACTTCCAGGTGCGAAGTACTGCTACACCGATGAAGCTATTCCGGCTGGTGAGTGCCGCAACGTGAAGAGCTGTAACGTTGTCGATGGAGACGAGGTCATGGTCAACCCATCCACAAATGCCAGCTACAATAAGGCTGAGTGCTTCAAGGGTGACAACTGGGGATTCTTCTATAATGCGGCCTGTGGATATCCACCAAAATGTCCAGGGGGTTATCTAGATACCACCAAAGTGGAATCTTATGAAACTACTTGTGAATCTGGCGAGACACCAATCTGGGGTTTCTTGTCTTGGGATTCAACAACACCGCCTGGCACAGAAGTTTCATTCCGCGTGAGGACAGCTGGAACGAAGGCAGATCTTTCTTCTGCAACTTGGTATTCTGTGTCGACCAAATCGACGAATGCATCACCAGATTGTTTGGCCAGCGGACCGTCACCATGTCCGGTCGACCTCTACAACGTGCTTGGAAAGATTCAAGCTCAGAAGAAGTTCCTGGAGCTGGAGGTTAGCATTAAGGTTGACGCTGATAAGAAGAACACGCCGGTTCTAGAAAAATGGGAGATCAGCTATTCCTGCAAGGAGGAACAGTGATCACTTCTTCTTTTTCTTCTTACCCCTGTGCTTCTTGATCTTTTCCCATTGAGCAGCATCAACTTTTCTTGCAGGCCCGCCTGCTAGCACGCTATTGACTCTGGCCATTGCCCATGCATGTTGAGAAGCGCCTGGTCTATGTCCCGTTCTCCAAGCTGCTAGACCTTTGTTGTAGATTGCTCGTAGGGCCCCCATCGGCGCGCCAGACTTTTCTGCCTTGTTTTTCAGAGCTTTTGTGACGCTGTCACCCTTTTCTAGCAAGAGAACTTCTGATATAAATTCTCGTAATGATTCTAGATCCAGCTCATCTGTTCCTTCGCCAAACATATCCTTAACTTTCTTGTTCCATTTTGACGGTTTTGTTTCTATAGGTTTACCAGTCCTTGGGTCTTTGTCTGTGGCAAAAGGTCGATAAGCAGATGGATCATCTGTGTCTTTCTTTGCTCGAGTTCGTATTTCTTTTTCTCTCTTTTTCTTTTCAGGAGAACCCTTTAGATAAGCTGGATTGACTTTGGCTTTTTTCTTTTCTTCTTCTAAAATTGATTCAATTTCTTCTAAGATTATTTCGTATAATTTTTGTTCTGTCTCAAGCATGAAATAATTATTTAGCGATGTTTCAAAGAACATTAAATTTATTTAGATCAATTTCATTTGCTTTAAAGCATCGTTTAAAGCACAAATTAGAACATTTTTCTATTTCAGAACTAAAAGATGTGTTCATAAAGGGAGGAGTTCCTCTTCTCATCATATTCATCGGATGGGAAATAATTGAAGATGTTTTATTTCCAATCATGTTTTGGACGTTAGGAAAATTTGTTCATCCTGTATTTTATGCAGGAATGCCGATATCATGGATGCTGTGCCTTCATTGGATCGCAGTCCCGGTTCTTTGGGGAATTTGGATGAAAATATCAAAAAAATCGAAGCAGTGAAAAAGCTCATAACTTTGATGTAGTATGGATCTATGTTATCGTTTGAGGCACTTTCCTGTGATCCTTTGCGATTAATTAAGCAAAAATTTGGTAAATCTCGCGTCTTTATACCACGCGTCATCGAAACGTTGGAGGGCGTCTTCTCAAGAGGTGGCTATGTGTCAGGAGGGTCTGCTGCGATCATTGGCAGGTGGTTGTTTTCTGAATTGAGTTATGGTACTTTGCCAGAAGAAGGTCCAAGATTTAAAAATGATGATCCTCAAAATCGCGTAGAGGAATACCTCATTTTGCCATCTTTTAGAATCCCGAAGGATGCAGAAGATAGGCTTAAAAATCGTTTTTGGAAATCAGGGGCTGGAGATATTGACTTTTATTTTAAAAATGATTCAGATGCATCTGATGTCATCCAATTCCTCAATATGGAAGTGAAGAGGTATAAAGTTTCCAATTTGTATCCGTCCGGTGATGCTCCGACTTTGGCTGGATGGGGACGAGAATATTATTTTGGTAATGCCCTCGTACAAGCAATCACGAAAATTACGGGTGATCCGTGTCAAATGCTTGAATCTTTTGACATTGTCAATGCGCAGTGTTATCTAGATAAAAGTGGGTTTTACTACACAAATCGTTGGTTAGATTGCGAAAAGAGGGGTGAGCTAGAGATTTTTAGGGGTGACAAGGATAACCTATTATGGAGAGTCTCAAAATGGGCCGTACGACATAACTTAAGAGTAACTAGCGATTCTCAAAAGATTCTATCACATGCAGCCGTCAATCTTGCTGAAAAGATTCAATTAGGAGATGGTCCCATGATGTGGAATCGACCGGTCGACATGAAACATTTACGTGGAAAGGTTAAAGAATTAATTTGGAGATGGGACGCAAGCAATATTCTATTGGCATCTCTTATTTTAGATTCTTATGACCAACTTGATCTATTGGGATTAATTTCTGAAAAGAGCAAGGAGAATGATGCGTAATGTCATTGGAAAGAAAAAGACCAAAGCTATCTCAAAAGATGTTCAAAAATTTAAAGTAGGAGATTTGGTAAAGATAGTTGAAGATCCAAATAGTTTTGTGATCGGTGAGGGTCTCATTGACAGAATGGGTCTCATCGTAGAGTATGATTCAGAAAAAAACATTTATAGCGTTTTATTAGAAAACGGAAACAAATTTAGGATTTTGGATTTTATGTTGAAAAATGTAAAAAATATGAAAAAGCAAAAGAAACAGAAAAAGTTGGACGAAAGCGATTACACAAAAACGATTACGCACTGTCCAACTTGCGGAGTTGATCTAAATGGACCTGATTTTTGCAAATCGATAAATTGTGCTTGCGCTCCTAAAATTACGTGTTAATTATGGGAGATGCAATCAAGCTCTTCTTTAGAGAAAATATTTAAATGCGGACAGTTGATCACTACAAATTTTGAAGGTGATTACAGGTTAACGTATTGTAGAGTACCTCTAGAGAAAACCATTCCAAATAATACTCGGTTCTGCTGTGGAGACATAGGTCTTATCGTTGAAACGATAGATGTACCAGACTTATTTTATACTTCTGGGTTCGCGATGATTTTAGTTCCACAAGGAAGAGGATGGGTTCCTTTTGAGTGGTTAAAGTCGTTGAGTTAATATGTCGCCCGGGGATTTAGTACAAATTACATTAAGAGGAGTATGTTCCGATAAGTTTATAGGAATACTATTGTCAATTTCTCTGGAGTCTCCCCACATTCCAAGGTATGATTCTCAGCAAAGTCGTCCTGGACCGATTTTTAATTTAAAAATTTTGAAAATTGATGGAGAAATATGGGATTCTTGGATCGATCAAAATGATATTGTAGAAACTTTATTAAAAAATGAATTATGATTGATCAAAATGATGAAGACCGGTGATCTTATCATCGTTATTTCTCACGAATGGGAAAAATCCCAACACGGTCGACGAGGATATTCTTCATACCCAAGAGTCCGTGGATTTCACAAGTCTATCTTTGTGCTGCCAGACACAATCGGAATCATACTAGAAAAACGGAATGATTACTACAGGATATCGTTCGACTCTCGAGAAGTTTGGATGAACATGGACAAGGTGAAAAAGCTATAGGGTCTCCGGTGGTGGTATGTCGTCGTCTCGTAGAAAAAACGTCGGTGATCTTGTGGTTCCAATCGGTACTTGGGACATCCTTCTCTTCGACGAAAATGCCGAACTTGGCTACACCATCCACTGGAAACCTGAACATGTGGCACTCATCATCGGTATGAAGACCCTCAACGATTCTGGCGGAAGAACTCGACTAGTGGAGGTCCTCACCCCCAACGGTGCCGGGTGGTGTTACCTATCGGAGGCTCAGAAGGTAAGATGAATCCTGGTGACCTCGTCCGCAAACTAGATTGGAACGGTGAGTTGAATCCCCGGTTGTTAGGGATCCTCCTCGAGGTTCGTATTGACAAAAAACTATTAAAAAGCCCCTTTGGTGTTCCGTGGATCTATCGTGTGATGTGGAATGACGGACGGGTGGTGGAACACGATATGGGGTCCCTCCGCCGGGTGTCCGTGAGGAAATAAGTATGGAAATCAAGTACCACGGTTACAACCACATCGACCTTGAACGGGGTGACCTCATTCGGTACCAGACCGTCGTTGGGCACTGGTACACCGGTACATTCATCGATGTTCTTCCTCCGCGGCCCCACCGGACCAACCTCACCTACATTCGAGTCCTGATTCCGACCGGTGTGGCGGACCTCAACACGGCAATGATTTTCAGGATGGAAAAACAATGAGTGCAAAACTCGTCTTCCCCGTGATATACTGGTCCCATGGATCTCAAGCCCGGTGACCTGGTTCGGCACAAGATCAACCGTGATTGGGTGGGTGTGGTGTTGGGACCTGCCGTGGACACGAATTCTCGTAGGAAATTTGCGAAGTACACTGCATACCAGTTGAACTCCTACCGTGTTCTTCGCTTGGGATCTGAGTCGACCCTCTTCGCTAGGTTTCACATCTCGTACCTGGAGGTCATTGGGTGATTAAACAGGGTGATCTGATTCGATTTACTTGGGCTCATCACCAGACGGCCGTGGGTGTTGTCCTGTCTGTCCATCCGCCGCCCAATTATCACAGCGGAATTGATTACACGATAGAGATCTTGGAGCCCGACGGTCGTAAGTTCGTTTATGATGTTTTTCGAGGTGGTGACCAGCCGGAGGTCCTCAGTGAAGCCGGGTGACCTTGTGAGGAACAAGGTGGGTGGTTTCTGGGGTGTTCCAATGACCGGTATCATCATCAGAGAATCTGACCGTAGCAACACCTGGGGAGACGAACTGCACCAATGGTGGACGGTCCTGTGTGAGGGAGGTGTGGTTGTGGATGAGGTAGAATCACTGATGGAGGTCATCGATGAAAACTCTTCAGGCAGGTGACCTTGTTCAGGTGGAACCGCATGCCAGTTGCAACGTGGATTGGGGTTCGGCCAAGAGGCATTTTAACACTGGTAAACAGCCCACCTTGGGAGTCCTGATCGAGAATAAACTCGAGTGGTACCATGTGATGATGAACGATGGTAGATCTGGGTGGATTTGGTTCCGTGAGGTGAAGCCGTTGTGAAGCCGGGTGATTACGTTTCCATCACTCGTTACCATGAAGGTATTCGAATGGATGTTCCTCCGATAACTGGACTCCTGGTGGAACGTTGCCACTTGATGCCCTACGATTCCTTTAAGAGGTCTTTCAGAATTAAGATACTGGAAACAACCGGGGAATTAACGGAATTAATTGTGGACAATCGTGATGTCACGGAGGTGCTGATTGGAGCATGAGTATAGGATTGGTGACCTTGTTATCTATTCAAATCCGTTGTGGATGAAACACACACTCGGGATAATCACCGAGGAACCCCAAGGAAACTCCGTGGATACTCGGTTCTTCGTGGTGTTGCTCTCCAGTGGAAAACAACAACTCATTACTGAAAATTATCTTCTCCCCGCGGTGCAAAACCCCGTGGAAGGATGATAGGATTGAACCATGCCGCTCTATAGAGTAACATTCCATACAGAAATCCTAATCGATGCCCGTGATGAACGTGAGGCCGAGAGGATTGGGGATAGAAACCTAGAATCCGAGGTTAGGAACTGTGGATCCGAGGTGTATCGGATCGAGGAATTGAAATCCGTGGATCAACTCCGAAGGGTTGAGAGGGGTTCCTTGCCTTGGAGATCCTCCGAGAGAAGAGGGGAACCTGAGCTCCTGGTGGAAGAGATTCTGGGAGGAAACGTGTGATTAAAACCGCTTGGCGTTTTACTGGTAACCTAACCAAGTTACCCACCACCACCGGGATCGATGGGGGTTCTATAACCTTTCGAAATCGTTTTGGTTTTACTTTCAAAGGTTGGGCAGGATTGTATCTGTTTAATATCGTTTTATTCGGATATAAGTTATGGTTCGGATTTACCAAAGATTTTTTCTGGAATGCATCATGGAGGAAGTAAGTGAAACTTGGAGATCCTTGTTCCATTTGGGATGGTGAGGGGCCACCGGGAGATCCTCGATCCTGGTTGGTGGGTATTGTTAGTAGATCCAGGATGAAACATGGTGAGAAGGAGTTCCAGGTGATCTGGAACCGGTTTCCAATTGATCCAACTTGGTACCATGAATCAGATATCACAATTAAAAAAGCGGAAAGGATGTGGTGAAAATGGCACTATATAAACCTGAAGATTTTGAAAAGTGGAAAACATTAGATGATCATCTAGAATTTCCCAATGAGGATTTTCCACGTATGATGATATCTGGATTTCTTGTGGTTTTTTCTGCCCCTCCTGGGTATGAAGAGAAGTACCCTTGGAAATCAGGAGATACGGTTCTATTCCTTGGAGAAATTCCAGGTATGAAGGGCCATGGAATCTTTGCCGGAAGTGATGGTTTAGTTAAATGGGGTTATCATACCTTTAATTTTCACGTGATTCCAAAGGATGAACTGTGATCTTATGGGAACAAACTATTATTTGATAAAGAAATCAACCTCGATGTGTGAACACTGTGGGCATGACCCTGGTGCCAAGGTGTTACACATTGGAAAATCCTCCTATGGTTGGTGTTTCTCCCTTCACATCATTCCTGAGGAAGGTATCAATTCCTTGGATGATTGGAAGTTGGCCTGGGATGCACCTGACACCAAGATCCTCAATGAATATGATGAGGTTGTCCGGCCCGAGGACATGTTGAAGATCATCACCACTCGTGGCCCTGGAAAATGGAGCCCGGAGGGAGTTGATCCACAGAGAAGTGTTGGGGATCACTGTGTTGGGCATGGCTCAGGTTCATGGGATTTAATCGTGGGGGAATTTAGTTGATGTTTAACCTAATGAAATCATTCAGGATTTGGAGAGAAAAACCCGGAGTTGTTTCCCCTGGCCCGGCATGGTGTTGCATGTATGATGGTATACCAGGTTACCTTCACATCCAGGATTCCCTTCCTTCCCTCCTTTGGGAGATCCTAACAGAATTCCGCAACGATAAACATTTGGTTGGGTACTGAGATATGATTCCAGGTGATCTGGTTGTTCTTAAAGAAAACCCGAAATATTCTGGTATTGTTATTACGAGGAAAATTGTAGATAATGTTTTTAAGGATTCCCTGTGCCTGGAACCTTACTATACCCTTGATGTTCTGTGGAACATTGGGGATATTCCCATTGGTGAGGTTGGTAGTTTGGGGATTGGAAGTGGAAACCTGAGGAGTATCATAGAGGATCTTGTTGAGGTGCAAAACCCGGCGGGGTGATGATAGGATAGGGACATGAAACCCGGTGATTTACTTCAAATCCACCCATCGGTTATCTACACTTTCACCTATGATTCCAATGGAAGTGACGGTATACAGTTGAACAACACACCCGGGTTAACCATGGTTCTCCTGGGATTTGTGGATTTCTTCGTTACGAAGAGGTGCAAGGTTCTACTTCCCGGTGGAAAAATTACCTATATTTCCGATGTTCACTTGGCGGTGGTGGAATGAAATTATCTCTTGGGGATTTGGTTTTTGTGAGGGATTCACTTCATGTTTCTCCAACAAAACCGTTAATCATCCTTGATATCTACAAGTTAGGGCTCTCTTCGTATCCTTACTTCGTGGTTGTGGATCCAAACACCGGTGAAAAGTTTACCTACCAGGAACACAACCTCTCTCTATCTCCAGGAATTCCTCTATGAAATGTGGAGATATTGTTCGTTTCCGAACCGGGAGGGATGGTATCACCAGGGATATCACCTGGGATACCGGATTGATACTTGAGATACACCTGAATTTTGATTCGGGAGATTTTTGTAAAATTCTGGATTCCGGTGGTAGAATTAAATGGATCAGTTCCCATGGAACCAAGGTATTGGTGAACCACAATGAAGCCTGGTGATCTGGTTCGATTTAATCTTCATCGAGATTCCACCCGGTATTGTGTTGGATTGATTGTAGAAATTGAGGAGTTTGAAGGTGTTCCATGGTATAAAATTCTGGTTGGAAATGTTTTTGAACATGTTCCTGTTGGATATGGTGGGCCACCCTTCGAAATAAAGGTTCTGCTAGGATAAATTTATGAGTTTTTGTGTTGGTGATCTTATCCTCGTGGCCCCTGGCTCATATGTTCCACCAGGTGGCCGATATTCCCAGGGGATTGTTTTATCTGATCCTGAGCCAGGTTTCCGTACCGTGTATGTGGCCTGGTATGATGGTAAGATCACCGAGGAATTGGTGAGTAACCTTTTGAAATCCTACGTGAGGATCACCAATGAAACCAGGTGATTTGCTCCAGACAAAGAGTAAAATCCAGGTTGGTGTGGTTCGGATCTACACGGATGATCAATGTGATGGATGGGAAACTCACGTGAGAAAAGGTGAAACATTTGTTCTACTGGAGGAAAACCAGAATCAGTGGGGCCAGGATGTTTGTAAGGTTCTATTTCCTCGGGGAATCCGTTGGGTTTACCGGTTGGATGTGGAGGTGGTGAAGTGAAGGTTGGTGATCTGGTGAAACTTGAGAGAGTTTTTAGTAAACCCATGCCGCTTTTTTCCACCTGGGGAAACAAGGTGGGTGGTGGTGATAAACCTATTGGAACCATTCAACCAGGTGAGATCGGTATTGTTCTTGAAACAACCCAACCTCGAGGTGGAAACGGGGCACGGATCATGGTAACCGGTGGGAAGATCGGTTGGGTTAACCTCAATTTCCTGGAGAATGAAACATGAAACCTGGAGATATTGTTACCAACAATACCAAAGGAAGTTATTCCAAGTTGTTCTCCTCACCTATCGGATCACTGGATCCTGTACAAAGGAAACACACTGGAAACCTAACCGGAATCGGTGTGATTCTGGATCTTCAAGGTTCCGATGTGAAGTTGGTTTGTGGTGAAAAAATTGGGTGGTGTTATGTTGGAAACGTGAGGGTGGTGGAATGAAACGGGGTGATCTGGTTAGAATCATTCCCACATATGATTCCATGGTTCTATTGGATGAACCTCCTGCATTCAAGTACGCTGATCCTCTCAGCTTCTCTAACAATTACACCAAGAACCGCACTGTAGTATTTCGGTGTAATGATGTTGGAATCGTTTTGGAACAACGGTTCCTTGATGAAGGAGATTTTTCACCTGTACCTAAAAATTTCTGGATCAAGATTTTGTGTTTCGGTGGTTGTGGTTGGATGAAGAGACATGATTTGGAGTTGGTGAGATGAGAAATACAATTCATGTTGGTGATTGAGGATTATTTCCATCTTGATCCATGTTTGGTATTGGAGATAAATCCAAAGGTGAATCTCGTAATGATATTGAATTCCAGAACCCTTGAGATTGATGGATGGGGATTGGATTGGGTGGAGAGGAAATGTGCAAAAATGGCATCATATGTGATAGATTGAAACTATGAAACCTGGTGATCTAATCAAGGTGAAACTTAAGGCATCAAGTCCAGATGCATTGAAACTCAATGGATCTTTAGGAATAATTCTCAGCCCCGGGAAACGAGGGCCTTTGAATGTTTGGAAGGTTTTTCTTATGAATGGAACAACATTGAGTCTTGAACCTATTAGTCTGGAGGTGATCCATGAAACGGGGTGATCTTCTCAAAATCATCCACCGAATCGATCTAGTGGATCCGATTTACCGTGAAACCAGGTGGAAGTTTGGGATCTACCTGGAGCATAAAAACTTTGAGATTGGTGGTGAAACCATAAAGGTTATCGATTCCGATGGGAAGATAAACCACTATCCTCAGGATTCATATCATTTCCAGGTGGTGGAATGATTCCCGGGAATCTCGTAAAAGTGAAAGGGTACAGAACCGATTCACTCGGGTTGATCATCGATATTCAAGGTGGAACTGGTTTGTACCGGGTTTGGTTGCTCGGCCAACCTGATCTCTATAAGGTTTTCCGGTATTCCAAGGAGATGTTGGAGGTGGTGGGGTGAGAAACGATGATATCCCCAGTATCAATCAGGTGGTACCTGGTGGATTGTTTATCCACCGTTACACCCCTGAGATCGGTGTGGTTCTCCGTGTTTCCTGGAACATGGTTGAGGTTCTACTTGGAAACTCCACCGTGAAGTGGGAGATGGATGGATTCAGAAGTACCTATAGGAATCTCCAGTGAGAATCGGTGATCTGGTGCAAAACACCGAGGTGAGATGATAAGATAAATTTATGGAGTTTCACATTGGTGATTTGGTTCAAGTTACCAACACCCTAACCCATCTTCACCGAAGGATTGGATTGGTGGTTGATGTGAAACAATCAGGTGATTCCTTCTTCTACATTCAGATCCTAACCGATTGTGGTTTGAGTAGAATTATTCCAGGGTTTTGGGCGGAGAAGATCAGGTGAGAAAAGGTGATCTATACCGAGTTTCTGTTCCACCGGGTGCCCATCCACGGGGTGATTATCTCCATGGAATGTTGGTGGTTATCCTCGGTGAGAGGTACACCAATCCCAATGTTCCTGGTGAATACATCAGGTGTTTTGGAGATAGGATAAGAATGTTTCCGGTGAGATGGTTGGAGGTTCCACAATGAAACCCGGTGATATTGTTAGTGTGAAGGATGGTGATAAAGGTAACACCTACTGGTTATACCATCCTGAATCCCCAATCACCAATAACCTCATCACCACCGATATCCGGTTTGGATTCTCAGATACCGGTTTGATATTGGAATCCCGTGTGAACACTTGGATGTACCCTTACGCAACCTACCACAAGATTCTCACCCCTCGGGGAATCGGTTGGGCACATGAGAATTGGGTGGAGAAGATCCAATGAAACCCGGGGATATTGTAAGAATCATACCTGAATTGGTTCATTTCCCAGAAGATCGAGATGATGGTGATTCTTACAAGATCCTCTGGGATGAACCGCCTGATTTCACTTCCATCTACAGGAAGAACCATGTGGGTAAGTTTCACTACACCGAGGTTGGAATGGTTCTGGAACAAAGATATGTTTCCGATGGTAACCTACCTCTTCACGTTCAAACCACCTGGATCAAGGTTCTATGTTCATCAGGAATCGGTTGGATTAAAAGATGTGATCTGGAGTTGGTGAGATGAAGATTGGTTCCATTGTGAAAGTTAGTGATTCCTGGAATTCCAGTAAACCACCGGAAGTTGGAATCCTGTTGGAAACCGTTGATGATTTAACGGGATTTTTCTCCCGTGAGAAAATCAAGGTTCTTCTACCCAACGGAAAAACAGAATGGAGATTTTCCTTTGAGATAGTTGAGGTGTTGGGGTGAGAAAACCAGGTGATATGGTGCGAATCTCCTCCAAAACCGAGGGTGATATTGATGGAAAACTTGCCACCGTGATAGAGGATGTGGATGAGAACCTCCGTTCCGGGAGGATGTGTTACACCAAGGTTTTCCTCATGGTTTCTGGGGTTCCTGTTTTTAGGTACCTCTGCCCGGATTCACTGGAGTTGGTGAGATGAGAGTTGGTGATTTGGTTCAACTACGAGTTACAAATGTTCCCATGTTCTCCAAATGGTATGGAAGAGGTTCCGGTAGAGGAAAACCTGAAAGAACAGGAACGGTTTTTAGCCATGAAACCCTAACAATATTACAAGTGGTGGAAAAGTTTGGTGGTTGTAAAGTTATCACCTCCTCCGGTACTATTGGTTGGATTGATGTGGGTTACCTGGAGTTGGTGAGATGAAAAATAGAACACTTCTATCCCCAGGCGATCCCGTTATTTGTACACCTTTCAAATGGGAAAACAATCCTGAAGTGGATTCTCCACCGTTTGTGGGGATGTGGATGGGTAGTAGAAGGATTGAATGGAGCCCCTCCGAATATAACATTCTCGGCCCGAATGGGTTGGTTTGGTTGTGGAGTAACAGGTGGGCGGTGGAGAGAATCAATGAAACCGAACCTAGGTGAGTTGTGGATGTGTACCGATCTAATTCATACCTGGGTTGGAAACAATAGGGCAAAATTCAGGATCACCGGGCCTGGTTTGGTGGTTGATGTTCATAGAAATGGTGATGAGTTTGGGGATTACTATCGGGTTCTATGGGGAAAAGAGATAGTGGATTTCATGGAGAACAACTTCATCGAGAGGATCTCATGAAATTATCTCCCGGAAACCTGATTCGAGTTTATCTCCTACCAAACCGAGATGAGTTACGGAGCGGTGGGATTGTTGTTGGGAAATCACATGAATTCGGCTCAGAATTTTGGGATGTTCTGGAATTTGGAACTGGGAAAATGTTCTACATTCCAGTGAATAGTATCGGTGAGAAATATGAGATTGAGGTTGTGTAAAACCTAAACCAAAAGGTGTAGTGTTGTTCGGAGAAAAAATGAAAACCAATAAGAAGTTTTGGATTTCTGTTTCCATCGGAGCCCTGGTTTCGGGGGCAATCCTTTCTTACCCGAAGATCCTACGGTGGCAGGTTGAGAAAAGGTTACCAGGTGTTAAATTCACAGATGTAAATCTATCAACCAATGGAGTTACCCTAACCGGGGTTACCTTTGATAAGGGGTGGATTTCCGGTGGTGTTGATACCGTAACCTCTGATTTCCACGGTGAACATGTTGTTCTGAACGGTGGAAACCTAACCGTGAACCTGGATGATAAACCGGTTGGTGAAGGTGGTTCCAAGAGGGATATCCAGGTGAAGAACGTGGGTGTGAAGGTATCCCACACGGGGCACAAGTTCACCATGGAAGGTGTTCGAACCGATGGCCCCAAGGTGTGTTTCTCCTCGGCGGAACTGGAGGTTCCAAACATCACCACCGGGAACGGTTGTTTCAACCGGGAAGATAACCGGTTCACCGTTGGCCGTGCCGAACTAAAGGAACTGAACATCATGGGTGCCGAGGTGAAGAACCTCACCGCGGAGAACATCACCTTCAACACCAAAACCAAGGTGGCCGAGGTGGATAAGGTCACGGCCCGGCTCAACTTCGAAGGCCAAGAATTCCTCATCGATTCCAGTGGTGTGATGGCCTCCAGAAAACCCGATACAATCAAGGTTGAATCACTAAAGGTAAAACATCCGTGGTTGGCCGGGGATTGGTTGGATCTGGGTAAGGTTGGTGTTCAACACGGTGATGGTTGGAAACTCACGGTTGGTGGTGCCCACATCGGGGTGGAACCAAAATCACTTATGATTTCAGGTGAGGAGGAATGTGGAACCTGGATCGATTCACTTCCAACATCACTAAAAACCGGGCCACTCTCAGGGGTGAAGATGACCGGAAAGACCGGTTTCACAATCGGGTTCCGTCCCAAACCCACCTTCAACCTCAGGTCCGATTGCCGGGCCAAATGTGATTCACTTCCAAACCTACGGAAATCCTTCCGGTACACGGCCTATGACCCCAAAGGAAAACCATTCGAGAGGATGTCTGGTAGGGGTACCCGTGAGTGGATTCCCCTTGGAATGACCGGAGATATGCCCTTGGCCGTGGTTAACATGGAGGATCCGGGTTTCGAACACCACAGTGGTTTCATTCCCCAGGCATTCAGTAATAGTTTCCTGGAGAACCTCAAGAAGGGCCGTTTTCTCCGGGGTGGAAGTACCATCACCATGCAGTTGGTCAAGAACCTCTGGTTGACCCGAGAAAAAACCTTGGGTAGAAAGGTTCAGGAATTCTTCTTGTCCCAGGCCCTGGAATCTTGTTATTCCAAGGATGAGATTCTGGAGTTGTACCTAAACATTGTTGAATTTGGCCCGAATCAGTATGGAGTTGGAAACGGTTCCGTATTCTGGTTCAACCGTGGCCCTGGTGAACTTGAACCTCTGGAATCATTCTGGTTGGCCAGTATCCTACCACGTCCTAGTAGAACCGGTCCACCTACCGAATCAAGTTTGAAACAAGTTGAGGTTCTCATGAAATCCCTGGCCAAAAACGGTAGGATTCCTGATTTTACCGAGGATATGGTGGAACCCGAGGAAGTGCAAAACCCCGAGGAGCCATGATAGGATGTGGTTATGGATGTTGGTGATCTGTGTTTTACAAACTTTTTTGGTGAACCAACAAGAACCGGGGTGATCCTGGATATAAGGTGGAATTCCTATGGGATTCAATCCTACCTAACCCTTCTATCCGATGGGAAACAGGTTTATTTCAAACCGGATCAAATCATCACCCCGGGAGAACTGGAGAAAGAAACATGAATAAGAAAAACACCGTACGAAACTGTTCTAACTGTAAGGTTAACATCACAAATGATTCCGAGTTTCTGGAGTTCAAGGGAAAGTATTTCCATCCAGATCATCACGTTTGTATCGGAAATCTAAAGAGCCAGGTTGAAGGTTACAAGATTCTCCTCTCGGAAATCCACCAGAAGATTGTTGGTTCGGTAACACCCCTGTGAAGGAGAAACATGAGTGAAGATAAGTGTGATTCCGGAACCAGATCCTTTCCAATCACGGATCCTCTTCTAATCCAAAAGTTGGATTCCTTGAGCCCGGAGGAGATGGAAAACCTACAGAAGATCTTGGTTGAAAGTATGAAGGAATTGAGGGAGAAGAAAACATGAAGATCAGCAAAGAAGATTTCGAAACGGTTGCGAAGTTCCTCCACATCATGAAGAAATATGATCCGAGCGGAGAACAATGGAATGTTACCTACACCAAAGAGGTTTTCCATAATCCAAACGATTTGAGTTTCAATCGTTTCGTGTATATCAACGGAAACATGGTGGAGTTGGAGAAGAAGTGAACATCTTTCTCAACGTTTTCACCGCGGTTTTTCTTCTTGGAATACTATCGATAACCTTGATGGTTAACTACTTCTTCATCACCGAAATAATCATGGGTAGGAGGAAGAAAGGGAAGGATAAAAACAAACTGGATATCATCTTGCGTAACCTTGGTGAATGGGATGAAATAGATGCGAAACCGAAGGAAAACAACATGAGCAAGGTTAATTTTCTACTACAAAAACTACATGATCTACGGGTTCTAAGATCCAGTTGTTCCGATTCCAATGAAGGTGATTTTAGGGTTCACCTTCCGGAAAAGGATTGGGATGAGATCCAAAGGTTGGTGAAGGAAATGAGGGAGAGGCCATGAGTGGAAATAATCCAGAAAGAATTTCGGTTCGCGTAACCCAACAGGATTTTGGGGTGATTAGAGCATCATTGATTCATTCATATGAGTTCTGGAAACATGTGGTTGAAACCGGTGAATATCCAGAAAACTTTGATGAAGGTAAGGCAAAGGAACTAATCCTCATGAACCAAGAAGTTCTGGAGAAGGTTGAAATGATTCTCACCATGAAACCAATCCCATCTCATAACGTTGGGGTAACATGAACCTTGAGGTAGGAAAATTAGTAGGGCTCAAGAAGGTATTTCCGGAGGTTGTTAACTTTCCCAAAGGTTTTCAATACGGAATATTTTTGAACCATGATTACCTACATGGAACCCTACCAGAAGATTATAACCTCCAGGTTCTGATCGGTGATCAGGTGTTTCTAATGAGAGAAATAGATCTGAAGGAGGAAGAGTGAACCTAGAGGTTCTTGGCCGAGATCCACATGGAAAGGTTTCATCTCAACCACCAATAAAATCCGGTAAGAACCGAGGATTTCGTGGGGTGGAGGTGGGTGGAAAATGGATCTCGGCCGGGGGATTCAACTATGAATCACGGCAGGAATCCAAATCTCCACACTATTCCTGGAGTGAAACGGTTCAACGGTTTGGAATCCGAGTTGGTGTTTGGGATTACGAAGGTGTTAAGGAATTCTACCTTTTCATGAGTGATGTTGATCCGGTGCAAAGTT